>Ga0153928_1000388_pt1 | contig 22390 bp, 22 predicted proteins | sample TSNJ012MetaG_FD_106656 | JGI IMG/M metagenome (GOLD analysis project Ga0153928, IMG submission 106656) | Attine ant fungus gardens microbial communities from New Jersey, USA - TSNJ012 MetaG | ecosystem: Host-associated > Fungi > Mycelium > Unclassified | place: USA: New Jersey, Wharton State... | reverse complement strand
TTTTTGCTTATAGGATGTGGAAAACCCGACGATATTTCCAACGCTTTGTGGATAGAGAGAAAAATGTCTGAGATACGAAAGTGCACTGGTAATAAGGATAATTTACCTTTCGATCCTGCTATTAGGGAATAAGTTTTGACAGTTCCAGGCAAAAATGCTATTATATTAATAATTGCCATTAATGTGGAAGGCTGGGTAATGGATAATATGGAAAAAAAGGGAAAGAACATTGAAAAGATAAAATTCAGTGGTAAATTAAAGTATTACATGCAATGGCCGGCAATCATAATTTTATCTATGTTAATCATGAATGCAGCGGTCTTTTTTGTTAATATTAAGTCAGGATTAATCGTGACTGCTTTTTGCGTTGTTTATATTATTATAGCTTCCGTTATGATGCTGCACTACAAGCCGAATATTATGGGAGAGATGATTACTTTTGCCACGCAATACGAAACGGTGCAGAAAACACTTTTGAAAGAACTGGCAGTTCCTTTTGCGCTTTTGGATACAGATGGTAAAATTCTATGGATGAATGATGAATTTTCTAATTTGACCGGGAAGGATCAAAAGTATCACAAAAACATTCTAAATATTTTTCCTGAAATGATGATAGATATATTCCCCGGAACGAAAGAGGAGTCTACGCTGCAGATCCAATATCAGGAGAGAGAGTACGAGGCTCGCCTTCAAATGGCACCGATGGAAATTTTGAATAATTCGGTATCTATTATAGAGATACCTGAGGATAAGAATTATTTCATTGCCCTTTATCTCTTTGATAATACGGAAATGAGATACTATATTCGGGAAAATCAGGAGCAGAAGCTGGTAACAGGTCTGATTTATCTGGATAATTATGAAGAAGCACTGGAAAGTGTGGAGGAAGTCCGCCGATCTTTGCTGGTTGCATTGATAGACCGAAAAATCAGCAAATATATCTCTGCCCTGGATGGCATTGTAAGAAAGATTGAAAAAGATAAATATTTTATCATATTAAAATATAAGTACCTGGCCGGGCTTTCCGCCAACCGTTTTTCGCTGTTAGAAGAAGTGAAGACGGTGAATATCGGAAATGACATGAAGGTCACACTGAGTATCGGGATCGGTGTGAACGGCTCCGGTTATCTGCAAAACTATGAGTTCAGCAGAATTGCCATCGAACTGGCTCTTGGACGCGGAGGAGACCAGGCAGTCGTGAAAGATAATGACAAGATCTCATATTACGGCGGTAAATCTTTGCAGATGGAAAAGAGTACGCGTGTAAAAGCGCGTGTGAAAGCCCATGCATTGCGTGAGTTTATGGGAAGCAAAGAAGATGTGGTGGTTATGGGGCATAAAATTACGGATATCGATTCTTTTGGTGCGTCCATTGGAATTTATCGTGCTGCAAAGATGCTGAATAAGAAGGTGCATATTGTACTGGGTGACACCAATGGCTCTATCCGCCCGTGGATGGATGCGTTTTTGAATAATAAAGAATATGAATCTGATATGTTTGTGGATCACGAGACCGCAGAGAGCATTGTAGATGAAAATACGGTAATAGTTGTGGTAGATACGAACCGTCCAAGTATGTGTGAATGTGAATCCTTATTGAATATGACGAAGACGATTGTTGTTCTCGACCATCACAGACAGAGCAGTGAGGTTATTAAAAATGCTGTTTTGTCTTATATCGAGCCGTTTGCTTCTTCTGCCTGTGAAATGGTTGCGGAGATCCTGCAGTATTTCGCGGACGGCATACGTTTGAAAAGTAATGAAGCGGACTGCATTTATGCAGGAATTATTATAGATACCAACAATTTTATGACAAAGACCGGAGTGAGAACCTTTGAGGCAGCAGCATTTTTAAGGCGTTCCGGTGCAGATGTGACAAGAGTGCGCAAGATGCTGCGTAATGACATGTCTTCTTATAAGGCACGTGCTGAGGCAGTGCGGCATGCGGAAGTATTTCTGGAACATTTTGCAATCAGTGTATGCCCTACTCAAGATATTGAGAGTCCTACGATTGTGGGCGCACAGGCGGCCAATGAACTTTTGAATATTGTTGGAATTAAGGCATCTTTTGTGATTACTGAATTTAACAGGAGAATCTATATCAGTGCAAGGTCCATTGATGAGGTGAACGTACAGATTATTATGGAACGTCTTGGAGGCGGCGGGCATTTGAATATTGCAGGCGCACAGCTGGATGAAATAGATGGGGAAGAAGCCAAGCGAAGATTGAAGGAAACCATATTAAAGATGATAGAAGAAGGAGCGGTTTAAAATGAAAGTAATATTGATAGAAGATGTGAAATCTCTGGGAAAAAAAGGGGATATTGTAAATGTGAGTGACGGATATGCCAGAAACGCACTGTTTCCTAAGAAACTGGGGTTGGAAGCAACGGCGAGGAACATTAATGAATTGAAACTTCAAAAAGCGCATGAGGATAAGGTGGCAAAAGAGAAGTTGGATCAGGCTTTGAGCTTTGCGGCAGAACTGGCGACGAAAGAGGTCAGCGTTTCCATCAAGGTTGGTGAAGGCGGAAAGACTTATGGCTCCATTTCTACGAAAGAAATTGCAGAAGCGGCGAAAGCGCAGATAGGCTATGACCTGGATAAGAAAAAAATTCAGCTTGTGGCACCGATCAAGGCACTGGGAACTACAAGCGTACATATTAAGCTGCATCCCAAGGTGACGGGAGAATTGAAGGTCTTAGTAAAAGAAGCTTGAGAAGCGTATTACGAGTATCCGCTTGACTGGAGGGAGTATCATGGAGGAAGCACTCATAAAACGGGTATTGCCTCATAGCATTGAAGCAGAGCAATCGGTTATCGGTTCTATGATGATGGATAGAGAAGCGATTATGACTGCTTCGGAGATGATTAGCAGTGAGGATTTTTATCAGCATCAGTATGGGATTCTGTTTGAAGCCATGCTGGAACTGTATAATGAGGGAAAGCCGGTGGATCTGGTCACTTTACAGGACCGGCTGAAGGAAAAAGAAGTTCCGCCGGAAATCAGCAGTCTGGAGTTTGTAAGGGATGTGCTGAATACGGTACCTACATCTGCAAATATAAAGTATTATGCAGGCATCGTACAGGAAAAATCAATGCTGAGAAAACTGATAAAGGTAAATGAAGGCATTGCAAATACCTGCTATCTGGCAAAGGACAGGTTGGAAGATATCCTGGCAGATACGGAAAAGAAGATATTTGATCTGATACAGAGCAGGACTTCAGGAGAATTTGTGCCTATTAAGGAAGTAGTTTTAAATGCACTGGATAAGATTGAGGCAGCATCTAAAAATAAAGGTACGGTAACCGGAATCCCTACAGGATTTATAGATCTGGATTATAAAACATCGGGATTCCAGCCGTCAGATTTGATTCTGATTGCAGCCAGACCCTCTATGGGAAAGACTGCATTTGTTTTAAATATCGCCCAGAATATGGCATTTAAGTCAGGTAAAACGGTAGCTGTCTTCAGCCTGGAGATGTCGAAGGAGCAGTTAGTGAATCGTCTGTTTTCTTTGGAATCCAAGGTGGACTCACAGTCTATCCGTACAGGAAGCCTGTCTGATGATGACTGGGCTAAATTAATAGAAGGGGCGGGGATCATTGGAAAGTCGAATCTGATTATTGATGATACGCCGGGTATTTCAATCAATGAATTACGTTCCAAGTGCCGTAAATTTAAGTTAGAGCACAATCTGGAGATGATCATCATCGATTATCTTCAATTGATGTCAGGCAGTAAGAAAACGGATTCCAGACAGCAGGAAATTTCTGATATTTCACGGGCGCTGAAACAGGTGGCGCGTGAACTTCATGTTCCGGTAGTGGCATTGTCTCAGCTGAGCCGTGCGGTGGAACAGCGGCCGGATCACAGACCGATGCTGTCGGATTTACGTGAGTCGGGAGCGATAGAGCAGGATGCCGATGTGGTAATGTTTATTTACCGTGATGATTACTATAATAAGGATTCGGAAAAAAAGAATATTGCGGAAATTATTATTGCCAAGCAGAGGAATGGTCCCATCGGGACGGTAGAATTGGTATGGCTGCCGAATTTTACCAAGTTTGTGAATATGAAGAAGTGAGGATGGTAAAGGGGCATAAGCACTCGGGAGTGCTTTTCGCAAACCCAGGCAACGTACCTGACGAAATCCGCTGCTGACTCCGACCAACGACGCTCCGGAATCAATGCCATTAGTTTATTTGTCAAGTATTACATTTTTGATTGGGTGCATATTTTAAAAGTGCTGGGTTTATAGATATAGGCAATCAGGACGCCACTATGGGAGGGCGTTCGCCTGTAAATACTGACCTTGCACTTTTAAAATATGCACCCCTGTTATAATCATGAATTGAAACTTATATGCAGGTGTGATATATTAATTATCATAGAACGTTAAAATTATTATTAGAAAGTAGGAAAACATATGGAAGTGAAGAAAGAAACCTACTATTTTGTTATGATATTATATATGATAGCCAAAAGATATGGAATCAGTTTACATGAAGCATATGAATATGTAAGCAGATATAAAGGAATGGAATTTTTGCAGGAATTTTACGATGTTGAGCATACTTTAAATACAGAAGATGTTATAGAGGACGTTTTAGCGATCTGCAGTCAAAACGGAGGGATGCTGAAATGATAGTTTATCATGGGTCAAATATGGAAATAGATATAATACAGCTGGAAAAGTGTAATAAATATAAAGACTTTGGGCAGGGGTTTTATGTTACAACGTTAGAAGCACAAGCAGAAAGAATGGCAAAGCGTACAGTAAAAAGATATGGGGGAATGCCAACGGTAACGAGTTTTGAATTTGATGAGACAAAATTGGGAAAATTAAAGTATAAAGAATTTGAACATGTCGATAACGAATGGGCACTATTCATTATTAATAACAGAAACAAAAATTTTAAAGATATTTCAGGGTTACTGTCAAATCATGACAATAAATATGATGTAGTATTTGGAGCGGTTGCAAATGATGATATTGCCACCACTTTTTCACTGTATCAGAATGGATATATAAGTACCGAAATGTTGGCTTACAGGCTTAAATATAAGAAACTTAGTAACCAATATTCTTTTCATACGGAAAAAGCAATTGCATTGTTAAAAAAGATTGGGGTGAAACAGCATGAATAAAACGAAAGAACAGGAATTTTTAATCCAAAATGTAATTGCAGAAGTTGCCAGCTACATAGCAGAAGATAGGAATATTACGGCAGAGCAGGCATTGAACATATTCTTTTCCAGCGAATTGTCCAAGAAGATTGAAGATGTAGAGACTGGATATTATTGGGAAAGCCCAAGTTATATTTATGAAATATTTAAAAAAGAAATGTAGAATATAATTGATGAATAGGAGAGAAAGTAGCACAATAGAAGAACAGACAGGTATTATTTTTGTTTTTTGGGAAAATTACTAAAAAAGGTTAATAAAGCGGGCTTGTTTGCGATAGGATAATCACATTAATTTGTGTAAATTATACAAAAATGATATTAATATTCAAAATTAATTGACATTAAGGTTATAAAGTATTATTATATTACTAAAGAAACATTATTAAGTAAAATGATTTTAAAAGTGAAAGACAGTTATATTTCAAAACTCGTGCAGAAAATTCCAAGAAATTACTTAGTTAACTTTAATAATTAAAGATCGGAGGGTTCTAACGTGGTGTACACTTTTAAAAATGCAAAACTGATTTTTCCTCACCGTATTGTATATGGGGGAATTCAGGTGAAAGGAAATAAAATTCACCGGATATTTGAAGGTGAAGTGGTTGATAATATTGGTAAAGTCATTGATTGCAAACGGATGTATCTGGCCCCCGGATTTATAGATTTACATGTTCATGGAGGAGGCGGGGCGGATTTTATGGATGGCGATGAGGCAGCAGTACAGACCGTTTTAAAAGCTCATGGCAGGCATGGTACAACTTCCATGCTTCCCACGACTTTAAGCAGCAGCAGGGAGAAGGTCATCCGGGCATTACAGACGATTGAAAATGCACAAAATGCATGGGAGAGAGGTCCGAGGATACTGGGCAGCCATCTGGAAGGGAATTTCTTTTCGATGGCCAGGAAAGGCGCTCAGGATCCGGCGTATATCATCCCTCCTACGGAAGAAAATTATTTACCGCTGCTTGAAGCTGTTTCAAATATAAAAAGAATCTCCTGTGCTCCTGAAGTGGAAAACGCATGTAATTTTGCCAGAAAGATGAGTTCGAAAGGAATCTTGATGTCGGCAGCTCATTCCGATGCGGGATATGATGATTTCTTAAAAGGGACAGAAAATGGATTCAGCCATGTTACTCATTTGTATAATGGAAGTTCCTATATCCACAGCCCCAATTATTATTGCCGGATAGGAATTTGTGAATCTGCATTACTTCTGGATGATGTTTCCGTAGAAGTGATCGCTGACGGAAAGCATGTGCCAAAAGAATTATTAAGGTTGATTTATAAAATAAAAGGATCAGATAAAATGAATCTATGTACGGATGCAATGTGTGCTGCGGATATGCCGGATGGAAATTATAAACTCGGTGCATTGGATGTATTTGTTGAGGATGAGGTAGCCATATTAACAGACCGGAGTTCTTTTGCAGGCAGTGTATGTACCGGTGACAGAGCCGTGAGAACTATATATAAAATGGCAGAATTGCCACTCTATGAGGCGGTCAAGATGATGACTGCGACACCTGCGAAGCTGATTGGCGAGTATGACAGAATTGGGTCGCTTACTGAAGGAAAACTGGCAGATTTTAATATTTTCGATGAAGATATCAGAATAAAATATACGATGATTGATGGTAGGGAATATAACAATGATTTGTAAGGAGGTTTTTTGTGAGAGCAGAATATAAAATCTATGATCCGGTTTCCGGATTGTCGGCAAGGATAGCCCCGGATTACGGTGGAATGATTACACATATTACAATGCAGGGAAAAGAGCTTCTATATCTGAATGAAACCCTGCTGGAGTGCGCTCCCATCAATGCGGGAGGAATTCCCATATTATTTCCCTTTTCCGGTAAAACAAAAGATGATGCTTACATGCTGGAAGGTAAAAAGTATTACATGCCCAGGCATGGCTTAGTGAAAAATAAATCTTTTGCGGTAGAAAGGTATGAGAATAACAGAATAATCTTATGGACCGAGAATGAGCGGGCGGCAAAATCCAGAAATTATCCATATGATTTTCAATTAAAACTGATTTATGAGGTGAAAGGAAACATTCTTGGAATGCAGATGGAAATCACAAATTTTTCAGAAAGAGAAATGCCGCATTATCTGGGATGGCATCCTTATTTCCGCATTTCTAAGAGAAGCAATGCATACTTCAAACATCATATGAATGTACATTATGACCATGTAAATATAAGGGACGATAAAGTACAGCAAGAAATAGACCTGGTGAAAGATCTTGACGATGTCTATTGTTTACCGGATAAGAATGAATTTATATTCGGGGATAAAAAGGAAGGCTATGAAGTCAAATGCGCAACAGATAAAGCTTATCAAACGCTGGTAGTTTTTAATGAAAAAGAGGGAAGCATATGCGTGGAACCATGGTGTGGTATTCCGGATTCTATCAATTTAAATAGAATGGTGAAATATATACAGCCGGGAGAGACCGTAAGTTATCCGTTAACAATGGAAATAAATTTTACTTCTTTTATATAGAAAAGCATAACGGACATTGACAATTAAAAACATTTTTTAAAAAGGAAGGGGGTTTAAAATTGATTGAAAAAATGAAGCTGTTTCAATGGTGTCGGATTCCCGCAGAAGATTTAAGCAGCAAAGATACAAAAGTACCTTTTCGGATTGTCCGTTCAAGGAAAGAAATGGGGCATATCATGGCCCGGGAACTGGCGGATGAAATCAGGCAGGCAGCCGATGAAGAAAGGGAATACCGGGCAATTATTCCCTGCGGTCCCAACTGCTGGTATGAACCGTTTACCAGAATCGTGAATGAGGAGAGCATCTCTTTGAAACATGTAACAGTCTTTCATATGGATGAATGTCTCGACTGGGAGGGCTGTCTGCTGAATGAAAATGATCCATATAATTTTAAAAGTTATATGCAAAAGCATTTTTACGGACCGGTAAGAAAAGAGCTTGAGGTATTGCCTGAGAACAGGTATTTTCTGGAGCCAATAATAATGGAAGAAATAAGGACTAAAATTGCAGAAAAACCTGTCGATATTACATATGGAGGCTGGGGACAGGATGGACATATTGCTTATAACCAGGCAAAGCGCCATCCATTTTCTCAAATTACGCTTGAGGAACTGAGAAAATCCAGCATTCGTATTCAGGAAAATAATCTGGATACGATCATAACACTTGGTCAGCGCAGTTATGGAGCGGCTTATCAGTTTGTACCGCCGATGTCTGTTACCCTGGGGATAAAAGAATGTTTTTCTGCAAAAAAAATACGTCTGTTCAGTGACACAGGAACATGGAAACAGACTGCGTTCAGAGTAGCGCTTTTTGGAGAGCCTGATGTGGAATATCCTGTTACATTATTACAGGAACACCCTGATGCGCTTATTACAGCAACTTATGAAACGGCCCGACATCCCATTTCAGAACATCCTGAATGGGAATTTAAAGGCATATAAAAGGAGGTGCCAGAATGGCGAAAGCAGGTTTTATTGGACTTGGTAATATCGGAAGAGGCATATGTAAAAATTTATTGGAAAACGGTAATGAGATGACCGTATTTGACGTCAACAGAGAGGCAATGGAAAGATTCGGTGACCGGGCAGTCCTTGCGAACGATGTGAAAGAAGTATGTAAAAGAAGCCGGTACATCTTCCTTTCACTCCCGAATTCTGAGGTTGTAGAAAATACCATCGGGCAATTTTTAGAGGCTGGTGTAGAAGGGAAAATCATTATTGATACTTCTACCAGTTATCCGGTTTCCACCAGACAGTTGTATGAGAAGGTAAAGGAGGCGGGCGGTGACTTGATCGATGCACCCCTGATGACGGGACCTGCGGAGGCAGAAGCCGGAACTCTGGATATTGTCATCGGCGGAGACAAAGAGGTTGTGGATAAGTGTGAATTTTTGTTTAAAACTTATTGTAAAAGCTACAAATATGTGGGTGAAACAGGTAATGGACATCTTGCGAAAATAGCTATTAATTTCTGCGGACTGTCAGAAGCTCTGCTGTTTGCCCAACTGTATCCTGTGATGGCTAAGTTTGGGTTTAAGCAGAAGGACCTTTATGACATTTTAAACGGAGAAACACTTGCAAACTGGGTGTTCCATTTCTACAGCCAAAAATATGTGGAGAAAAATTACCATCTGGATTTTGCACTGTCATTAGGTTTAAAGGATCTTACTTATATGAAGAGGCTTTTTGAGGAGCTGAATATCCCTGGATTTATGTTGGATGGAGCGCTGGATATGTGCCGCGTATCTTTAAAAAGTGAGAAAGAAGGGGAAACCCTTGACTTTAGTTATCCTTGCCAGACCATGTATGAATTTGTAGGACTTGATTGATTTAACCTCCAAAGCAAGTCCTCCGCTTCTAAGCGAAGCCAAAGCGGTGGGTGTGACTTGCCTGTTTCAGTAAGAGTTCAAGATCTTACTGGAATGGAAGCAAAGCTGACGGGAGGTTACGAGTAAGCAGCGAAGCGGATAACGAGTATCCGTTTTGACACAGAAAGGAATAGCCGTGGGAGAAAATATTTTAGAATTAAAAAATATTACTAAGCTGTATCCTGGTGTAAAAGCACTTAACCAGGTAAGCATTTCTTTTCAAAAAGGCGAGATACATGCTCTTGTTGGTGAAAATGGTGCAGGAAAATCGACATTGATAAAAACAGTTTCAGGAGCCATTGCACCCACAGCAGGGGAGATCTGTATAGAAAAGCAAAGTTTTAAAGCACTTACCCCGGCTGTTTCCAGAGAGAATGGAATCGCGGTAGTATATCAGGAATTTACGCTGGTTCCGGTTTTAAGTGTGACAGAGAATATTTTTCTGGGAGAGTTTATCCATAATAACGGTATCTGTGATAAAAAAGCTATGAAAAAGAAAGCAGAACAGTTGTTTCAAAGTCTTGGGGTATTTGTAGATCCGAATACGAAGGTGGAAGAACTGACAACAGGCTATCAGCAGATCGTGGAAATTGCCAAGGCAGTATCAAAAAATGCTAAAATTTTAATTATGGACGAGCCTTCCGCCCCACTGACGAACAATGAAACGGAAGCCATGTTTCAAATCGTTGGGAAATTGAAAAATGAAGGAGTAACAATCATTTACATATCACATCGGTTAGAAGAAATATTCCGGCTGGCAGACCGGGTCACGGTACTCAGAGATGGAAATTTTATTGGAACCAAAAAAGTGGCTGAGACGAATAAGGAAGAGCTGATACGGATGATGGTCGGAAGAACGCTCCGGGAGACTTATCCGGAAAGGAATCTGACGCACGATGAAATGGTACTATCTGTGAAAAATCTCACAGGGAATGGGGTCAAAAATATCTCTTTTGATTTGAAAAAAGGAGAAATATTGGGATTTGGCGGATTAGTTGGTGCCGGAAGGACAGAGACTGCAGAATTATTATTTGGAAACGGAAAAATAAAAAGCGGAGAAATTTACTTAAAAGGCAGGAACATCAAACCTTCCAGTCCCAGGGAAGCGATCAGGGAAGGAATCTGTCTGGTGCCGGAAGACAGAAAACTTCAGGGCTTGATACTGGATATGACAATAAAAGAAAATTTAAGCATGTCTGTACTGAAAAAGCTCTCTTCAAAACTGATGCTGAATAGTAGAGCAGTGAAAAAATTTGCCCAACAATATATCGATAATCTCTCTATAAAAACACCTGGAATAGAGCAAAAGGTAAAAAACCTGAGCGGGGGCAACCAGCAGAAGGTTGTATTGGGAAAATGTCTGGGCGTTGAACCTGATATTTTAATCTTTGATGAACCTACGCGGGGAATTGATGTGGGAGCAAAGCATGAAATATATAAAATCATGGTAAAACTTGTTAAGAGTGGTAAATCTGTGATTATGATTTCTTCTGAAATGGAGGAACTGATGGGAATGTCTGACAGAATGGTTATTTTCAGCAAGGGCAGACAGACAGGTATCCTAAATAGAGAAGAATTTACCCAGGAGAAGATCTTAAAGTTTTTTGCGGAGGTGGTTGAAGATGAAGTCTAAGGTCAAATTGGAAAAAGTAAGCAGTTATGGCGTGTTTTTTGTTTTGATTGCCATGTTAATTCTGTTTAGCTTTATTGCTCCCCATTTTTTTGAATTGAATAATTTCTTTAATGTGGCACGGCAGATATGTACTTTGGGAATTGTTGCCGTAGGTATGAGTACGGTCATGATCACCGGGGGGATCGATCTTTCGGTAGGTTATCAGATATCTTTGATCAATGTATCATGTGCATGGCTGATGGTAAATCTGAATATGAATCCCGTACTTGCTATTCTGGTGGGAATCTTGATGGGTACAGGACTGGGTTTTATAAATGGAGTCATTATCGTAAAATCGGGAGTGGCACCGTTGATCGTAACCCTGGCAGTCATGAACATATTGAATGGTATCAGCTATATCATTTCCAAAGGAGTTCCCATCTTTGGATTTCCCAAAGGTTTCTCCATATTGGGACAGGGGAATATTGCAGGAGTCCCGATTTCACTACTGGTAATGCTTGTGATTATATTTCTGGGCGCAGTTCTGTTGAACAAAGTGTATATCGGCAGATATTTCTATGCCATCGGAAGCAATGAAGAGGCGGCGAAATTATCGGGTATAGCAGTTGGAAAACTGAAAATACTGGCCTATACCCTGTGTGGTTTTCTGGCAGGCACAGGAGCGATATTGCTGCTGTCCAGAGCAAATTCAGGATTATCCTCCAATGGCGCAGGATTTGAATTTAATGTAATTACTGCATGTGTATTAGGAGGAGTCAGCTCTAACGGCGGTAAGGGAAGCATATTCGGTGCTTTTGTAGGAGTTTTAATTGTAGGCTTTTTAGATAACGGACTCCTTCTGATGAACATCAATCAATATTCCCAGTTGGTCGTTAAGGGCGTACTCATGCTCATTGCCGTAGTATATGATACCAAGATGAGAGAAAAAAGTGAACAAGTGAAGAAAATTAAATCTATCAATGCAAATAATGAAATGTGAAAGAAAGGATAATTATTATGAAGAAAATATTTTTAGTATTTATGATGGCTGTTTTATGTTTAAATCTGGCTGCATGCAGTAACACACCTGAAACCGAAAATAATACGGCAGATACAGGAGCAAATGAGACGGCAGATACAGGAGCAAATGAACAGGCGGAAGATACAGGTACAAATGAACAGGCGGCAGAGACCGGTACGGAGGAAACAGGCGGATCATACCGTGTTGGATTTGCAGTTTATAATCTGACTAATCCGGTATGGTCGGAACTGGTGGAAGAAGCTCAGCGTTATGGAAAAGAAATGGGGCTGGATATTACATATGCCGATGCAGGTCAGGACTCTGAAAAACAGATTTCGCAGTTGGAAAACTTTATTCAAAGCGGTATGGACGCCATTGTGATCCTGGCGATTGATGTAGCCGCTGTTGAGCCGGTTGCTAAAAAGGCCATGGATGAGGGAATCTTTGTGGTGGATTACTGCCGCGGTCTGGAAAATGCCCATACATCCCTGGAACTGGATCCGGATGCTACGGGAAAAGCACTGGCAAATATGGCAAAAGAGTGGATTAATGAACATTACGCCGAAGATGAGGTCTTTAAATGGGCTCATCTGGATATCCCAACAGTGGAATTGGGAGTATTAGAAGGAGCAGCCTGTGAAGAAGAGATGAAAAAGATTCTTCCCAATTCAGAGTTAGTAGCAAATGCCGGGACTCTCACTGTAGAGGAAGGAATGAAAAATACGGAAAGTATTTTACAGGCGAATCCGGATCTTCGGGTGATTCTGGGATTGAGTGCCGGATCCGGAGTGGGAGGCAATGAAGCGATCAAAGCGGCAATTAGCCCGGATCAATATGAGGAATATGGACTTTTCTCAATAGATGCCACGGAACAGGAAGTATTAAGTATTATTAATAAAGAAGTTCTTAAAGGTTCCATCAGTCTTGGGAGCGGCAAATTGCATGCCCAGATGCTGATTGACTATGTAGATGCCCTGTTAAAAGGTGAAGAAGTAGAACGTGTACATTATATGCCGATCGAAGCGATCACAGAGGAGAATGCTCAGGAATTTTATGATGCTACCTATAAATAAAAGGCCTTAGGCGAAGGAGGAAAAGGATGATAGATTTAAATGAACTATATAAATGGTGCAGCATTCCGGCAGATAAATTGATAAATCATCCGGATATAAAAATACCTCTTCGTATTGTAGAAAATCCTTCAGAACTTGGATTGGTGATGGCATCGGACCTTCTTGACGATATAAAACCGGCAAATGAGGAAGGGCGTACTTACAGACTCATTGTACCATGCGGACCGAAAGAATGGTATATCCCTTTTGCATCGATGGTAAATGAAGAAAAGATATCATTAAGAAATGTGGTCTGCTTCCACATGGATGAAAATCTGGATTGGGAGGCAAAGCTTCTGCCTCCCGGCGATCCGGGGAATTTCAGGACATTTATGGAAGCAAATTTTTATAATGCAGTGCTGCCTGAGCTACGGGTGAAGGAAGAAAACCGCCATTATCTGACTCCGGATAATGTGAATGAGATGAGTAGAATGATTGAAGAAACAGAGATAGATTATACCCTTGGAGGCTGGGGACAGGACGGCCATGTGGCATTTAACCAGGCAAGAAGAAATCCATATGCACAAATAACGGTAGAAGATTTGCGTAATTCTACGGCCAGAGTTCAGGAAAATAACGCAGATACCATATTGGCTCTGTCTCAAAGAGGATTTGGAACTGCCTGGCAGTTCATGCCGCCCATGTCCGTGACGTTAGGGATCAAAGAATGCTTTAAAGCGAAAAAGATAAGAGTATATTCAGCAACCGGAGCATGGAAACAGACAGCACTTAGAATTGCTTTGTTTTCCGAAATAACTGCGGAATATCCGATGACCTTGCTGCAGGAGCATCCGGACGCCAGAATTACGGCTACCGCGGAGACCGCCGGGCATCCGGTCAGTGAGCATCCGGAATGGGAGTTCAGGGGGGTCAGCAAAATTTTTCAGTAGGAAGTGGAACATATGGAAAAAAATATCAGATATAATAAAATAATTGGTACAGGCGGGATAGGAAAAGGCATGTTGTTCCATAGTTCTGAGATGCGTACACTTGGTAGGAGTGAATCCAGACTTGTTCATTTAAGTGATGCAAAAGATTACTGTAAACAGCAGATCGTGCTTTATTACGCCAGGACCCTTCTGAAAGAGGAAGTGAATGTCTATCCCATTGGTTATGTCGGCGCGGATTCCACAGGGGATAAATTGATCCATGAAATGGAACAGGATGGAATGGAGACCGGCTATATAGGGCAGGCAGAATGCCATCCCACAATGATCAGCGTATGTATTCAATATCCGGATAAAGAAGGCTGTAATATTACCGCTATTAATAGTGCCGCAGTAGATGTTACTCCGGAATATATTCTGGAAAATATGAAGAAAATTGAAGTGGACAGGCTGTCTATCGTGGCGGCAATACCGGAAGTCAGCGTAGAAAGCAGGATCGCCATGCTGAAGTATGGAAAGTCGAAAGAAGCATTTTGCGTACTGTCCGTACCGGCAGCCGAAGCATCGATATTTCTGGAGAAACAGGCATTTACATATTGTAATCTTTTGGCGGTAAATGAAGAAGAGGCGAGGGCGATACTTGAAAGAGATTATGAAGGTGAAATTTTGGCAGAAGAACTCTGTAGAAAGCTTAAGCAGCAGAATCCGGATCTGATCCTGGTGATTACCTGCGGTGATAAGGGGGCATATTCAGTAGTGGATTTTCAGGTGGAGCATATACCGCCGTTTCCGGGACAGATCGTGAACACGACAGGTGCAGGAGATGCTTTCCTGGGAGGCATGATCGCAGGGCTGGCGATGGGAATGAAGATACAGAAAGGAAGAAATGATGCCTTTTTTGGTGAGACCAGGCTTACCGGTGCGGCGGAACTTGGTGCCATTTGTGCAGGAATGGCAATTGAATCAAAGGACAGCATTTCCCGGGAGGTCACATCTGAAAATATAATGAAAAGAATTGAAAAAGAAGGATGGGAGACGGCAGCATGGTTTACAAGATGAGGATAGTTACTATTCACAGTTAAAATTGGATTGTTTGACGTACGCAGCAGAGAGCATGGGAAGTCTCACGCAAACGTGGGCAACGCTCTGGCAGACTGTCTAACCATTAACTCCGACCAACAACGCTCAGGAAAGCCTTCGCTCCGGGTCTGCGTAAATGGTGGATTCTGCCGCCGCTAAAAGCGCCCAATAATTGTTTGCGTGAGACTTCCCATGCCCTCTGCTGCTGTTTTTTCAAGCGATTTAGTAAAAGAGCACTCATCATATCCGGCAGGAGGACTGGCAGCCATCAAGTTGGCGGTGAATAGTAAGTGCACCCGGCAGATACGGGATATGAGAGATACATATGTTGAAATATATAAGAAAATGGGTTAAAATGGAAAGAAAACTCATGTTCTACAAATGAATCAGAAAGAGGAGCAGCCATGCAAAAAGGAAAAACCCCTGAAACGCTGAAAGAATCAAACAGAATATTAATATTAAACTGCTTGCGCCTTCAGGGAGATATGTCCCGGGCGGACCTGTGCAGAAACCTGGAAATGAGCTTCCCTACCATCTCATCAAATGTAAAAGGATTGATAGATGATGGATATATAAAAGAAGTGGGGGTTGGTGATAACTCTCTTGGAAGGAAATCTACGCTGCTGGCTTTTCACGCAGACAGAGGATATGTGATCGGAATGGATCTGGGAAGATTTCGAACGAGGGTAATGCTTTCTGACCTATCCGGTAATAAAATAGCCAGTCTCTGGCATCCCACCAATACGGAAGGGGGCAGTGATGGAATTATCAGAGTGATCGTTGACTCTGTTTTGGAAGTTGTAGATAAAGGTGGAAAAGAGCGAACGAAGGTATTGGGTATATGCATAGGTACACCGGGAGTGATTAAAGAAAATTCAATCATGCTGGCGCCATTTTTACCGAATATCCCAATACTGGAGTTGAAAGAAAAACTTAATGATTTATTTTCAGCAGAAATTCTCATAGAAAACAGTATTAACCTTGGAGCCTTAGGAGAAAACTGGAAGGGTGCAGGAAGAAGTTTTAAAAATTTTACTTTTATAAATTACGGAGTAGGGGTGGGTGCAGCTGTCATTATTAATGGAGAATTATATAAGGGTTCCAACAATGCAGCAGGAGAAATTGGATTTATGGTCGTAGATCCAGCCAAACTCAGAGACCGTTTTGACGAAGTGGGCGTACTGGAGAACATAATTTCCAGAGACAAGATAAAGAAATATCTCATGCGGGAAGATTTTCAGAAAGAAGTTGACCAGCTGATTCAAAGATATAAAGAGAACAATGTTTATTCTAAATTGATTTTGGATGAAATATTTTTAAACCTTGGATTGGCGATGATCAATATTTCAGCATTTCTGGATATAGAGGCGATTATTATCTCTGGTGGACTGGGTACAAGCATTGGAAAACTATTTGCAGAAAAATGGGAAGAATTGTTGAAGAAACATGTTCCCTTTCCGCCAAAACTGCTGTTTTCAGAATTAGATAATCAGGAAGGGGTTCTTGGAGCGGTTGCGGTAGGAATAGAGAATATACATAAAACCCCTGATGAATTATTGATTTAACCTCTAAAGACAGTCCCCCGCTTTTAAGCGAAGCAGTTCTTACTCATCAATGGGTATTAAAATGAGTCTATAACTAATAGACGGGTGGAAAGAGGGCACTGGTTCCCGGCTGCTTATCCAAACTTATGCTTGAGAATTCAGGTGAATAGCAGATTTCTAATACACAAAAGTTTGGATTTTTTTGAAAACCAGTCAAGAATCCCTGCCAACTATCTTATGCGAAAAATCCGGTGTATGAGGGTAGCTGCGTAGTTTACGAAGCAGCGTAAGGGAGAGAGAAGACCCAAGGAGTCATGAGGGCATTCCCGAATGATGACTGCTTTCGGGGGCTTCGAACGACCGCCGAAGGAGTCCGGTTCGCATAAGATAGTTGGCAGGGATTCTTGGCGTCCCCCTTTCAAAACCTCTAACATAACATCTAAATACCCATTGATGAGTAAGAACCAGCGAAGCGAAAGCGGTGGGTGGGACTTGCCTGTTTTGGTTAGAGTGGCGGTTTATGTCTGAACTTGCGTTCGTTTTTCATATTAATTCTGAAGGTAATATGTTAGAATAATATGGAATAGGAATAAGGAGGGGAAGATGTGAATGAAATCAGGTATATGATTTCCGATACGGCCAAAAAGGTTGATGTGGAAACGCATGTGCTTCGCTATTGGGAAGAGGAATTGGAATTATCCATTAGAAGGACCGAGCTGGGGCATAGATATTATACCGAAGAAGATATTCGGATATTCCGGAATATCAAGGAACTGAAGGAGAGGGGCTTTCAATTAAAAGCAATCAAGGTATTATTACCGGAGCTTCGAAAGAAAGAAATGAAGAATCTGGACAATATTATCAGTCTGAAAGATAAGCTGAACCAGAGAAATGCTGAATCCCGGGGGGAGAGCACAGAGGAGGAAGCATTAGAAAATCAATATGTGACAGCAGAGCAGGAGACTATGAAGGAACATAAACCGGAACCCCTTGAGGAACCAACATCTCAGTTTGAGATCACATTAAAAGAAGAAACTATGGTAGATATAAAGAATAATCAGGACAAGCTGCATCAGTTTGAAATAATTGTTCAGAATATTGTAAAACGGACGCTTCAGGAAAATAATGAAGAACTGGAGAATCGACTTGCAAATCTGGTAGTCCGGGAATTCGATTCACGCATCCAGCAGCAGGAGGAACGGGAAGAGGAACGATACCGAAAACTGGATGAGACCATACGCTATCACCAGAAAAACCGTCATCTGGTGGCGGCCACAAAGGACCGGGGGATGAAACGGAAAAGAAAATGGTTCGAGTTATTTTAAATATGAATGATCGACAGGATAAATAAAAGCACTGCACGTAGTATCGAATATCGATATAACATGCAGTGCTTTTATTTGTTTCCGCAAGCAATGAGCCAGACGCAGAAATGTTTTTCTCCTGCATTTGGCGAAACTTTCCGCCAAACGTAGGTGAGGGGAAGTTTTCGCTGCTGCGAGGTATTTGACTTGCTGATTATTCAGCGGAAATAGCGCTTGTTGGACATTCTGCTTCGCAAGCACCACAATCTAAACAAGTTTCGGCATCGATTACATATTTGCCGTCTCCTTCACTGATAGCGTCTGCCGGACATATTGGTGCACATGCGCCGCATGCTATACATTCATCAGAAATTACGTATGCCATAACCATATCCTCCTTATGATTTAATCTAATATGACTTATCAATTAAGTCCTTTTTATTCTAATACATCTATATAGAATATACAAGTGAAATATTTGTTAATTTAACATCCAAAGTAAGTTAAAAAAATTATTTTTTTAATCTTTTTCGAATACCGTCCATAATATGAGATTTGGCTTGCAGGGCTTCTTCTTTTGTGCAGTCCGGCAAGTCGCCCAGAGGATAATCCAGCTTCAATTTCTCGTATTTAACTTTTCCCATGGTATGATATGGAAGGACATCCAAAGCTTTTACATTTTTTAATCCGCCAATAAAATAACCCAATTTTTCCAAATGTATCGGATCATCTGAAACGGTGGGTACGACTACATGGCGTATCCAAACCGGGATCCCCTGCGCTTCCAAATAGTTGGCGAACAGCAGAATATGCTCATTTTTATGACCTGTCAGAGTCTTGTGAATGGATGAGTCAATATGTTTAAGATCCAGTAAGACCAGGTCTGTTACGGCAAGCAGCCGGTTCAGCTTTTCCAGGTATTTTTCATTGGAGGGTTGAAAAGTAATACCGGAGGTATCGAGACAGGTATGAATATTTTTACCCTTGGCCTTTTCAAAAAGCTTCGTTACAAAAGCTATTTGGAGAAGAGGTTCACCACCGGTTACCGTAAGACCGCCATTTTTATAAAAAGCGATATTTTTCTCCATTTGTTCTAATATTTTTTCTACAGAAATTTCAGTCCCGCCTGTGGTGGCCCAGGTGTCCGGATTGTGGCAGTATTGGCATCGCATGGGACAGCCTTGCATAAAGACTACATATCGGACACCCGGACCATCTACGGTTCCAAAACTTTCCAGTGAGTGAATACGTCCTGTCATAACTACATGGAATGATGAAAAGTTCTGGAAATAACTTCATCCTGCTGTTCTTTTGTAAGTCTATTGAAGTTTACCGCATATCCGGATATCCGAATGGTAAGCTGAGGGTATTTTTCCGGATGTGCCTGGGCATCCAGAAGTGTTTCCTTTGTAAACACATTTACATTAAGATGATGACCGCCTTTTTCTACATAGCCATCCAGCATATTGATGAGATTTTCAACTTGTGAATTACTTATTGCCATAATGATCCTCCTATTCCTGAATTCATAATTTATTGGTTGCTGCCGATGATTTCTTCGCAGCATCCGAGATCCATATCAACCGCAATATCCCCCATAAAGATCTGGTCTTCCTTGCCAAGCGCTCCGGGAATAATAGAAAAGGTATTGGAAATACCATCCTGCGCATCACTAAATGGGAGCTTGGATACGGATGCCAGTGAAGCGATGGCACCGTGGGAATCACGGCCGTGCATTGGATTGGCACCAGGTGCAAAGGGTTCTCCCGCTTTCCTTCCGTCAGGTGTGGAGCCTGTGTGCTTGCCATATACAACATTTGACGTTATCGTCAGGATAGAGGTAGTGGGAATACCCTCCCTGTAGGTGTGGTTACTTTTTATATAACCCATAAAAGTATGAACCAGATCTCTTGCTATGCTGTCTACACGGTCATCGTCATTTCCATATTTGGGAAAATCCCCTTCTACTTCATAATCAACAATAATACCGGTTTCATCGCGAATAGTCTTTACCTTTGCATATTTAATAGCGGATAATGAATCGGCGACTACGGAAAGCCCAGCGATACCGGTTGCAAACCAACGGGTTACTTTTCTGTCATGAAGTGCCATCTGAATCTTTTCATAACTGTATTTGTCATGCATATAATGAATTACGTTCAGTGTATTTACGTAAACACCTGCCAGCCATTTCATCATATCTTTATATGCGGTCATGACTTCGTCATACTCCAGGTACTCAGAAGTAATTGGCCTGTACTTTGGTCCCACCTGTTGTTTACTGATTTCATCCACGCCGCCGTTCAACGCATAAAGCAGACATTTTCCGAGATTTGCCCTTGCTCCGAAGAACTGCATTTCTTTTCCAAGGCGCATAGAAGATACACAGCATGCAATGGCATAATCATCACCGTGGGTAACACGCATCAAATCATCATTTTCATATTGAATCGAAGATGTTTTAATAGACATTTTGGCACAATAAGCCTTGAATGCATGAGGCAGCCTGGTGGACCACAGTACGGTTAAGTTTGGTTCCGGGGCGGGTCCTAAGTTATCCAGTGTATTCAGGTATCGGAAAGACATTCTAGTAACCAGAGGACGACCGTCAATTCCAACACCGCCAATGGATTCGGTAACCCAGGTAGGGTCGCCGGAGAATAAATTATTATATTCCGGGCTGCGGGCAAATTTTACGAGGCGCAGTTTCATGATAAAGTGGTCAACAAATTCTTGAATCTGCTGTTCGGTAAAGATTCCGTTTACCAGATCGCGTTCTGCATAAATGTCAAGGAAAGTGGAAGTGCGTCCAAGGGACATGGCGGCGCCATTTTGTTCCTTCACCGCTGCCAGATAACCTAAATAAAGAAACTGGATGGCTTCCCGGGTGTTGGCAGCAGGTTTGGAAATGTCAATGTCATAGATCCCTCCCAGTTTTTTTAAATCTTCCAAAGCACGGAGCTGTTCGGAAAGCTCCTCGCGCTGACGGATAACATCAGAGTACATAGTCGTACGGGTAGTATCTTTTTCTTCCATTTTTTGTTCTATCAAACGGTCGATGCCGTAAAGGGCTACACGCCGGTAATCCCCGATAATACGTCCGCGCCCATAAGCATCCGGCAAACCGGTGATAATATGGTTAGAACGACATTTGCGCATCTCCGGTGTATAAGCGTCAAATACACCGGCATTGTGTGTTTTACGATGGGTAGTAAAAAAATCAATAATTTCAGGATCGACTTCATAACCGTTATCCCGGCATGCTTTCGATGCGGTACGTATGCCGCCGTAAGGCTGCAGGGAACGCTTGAAAGGCTTATCTGTCTGAAAACCTACAATGGTTTCTTTCTCTTTATCTAAATAACCAGGTCCGTGAGAAGTAATTGTTGAGATGACCCTGGTGTCCATATCCAGCACGCCGCCTTCTTTCGCCTCTTTGGCAGTTAAATCCATGACCTGTTTCCAAAGAGCAACGGTATTCTCAGTGGCATCCGTAAGAAACGCTTCGTCACCTTCATAAACTGTGTAATTCTTTTGGATAAAGTCACGCACATTGATTTCACGTTCCCATATGCCGCCATTAAATCCATTCCATTCTTGTTTCATCTTAGACCTCCTTATCTTTATACATTAGTATTATTTTTTTTAGGAAAATTATTTAACAAATATTGTAAATGTGATAATTATAGAATAACATGCACATCTAATGTGCGTCAATGCCTTCCATGCATTTATTTGAATACAGTATACAATTGGGCGTATATTTTGAGAGTGAGAGTTTATACATAGTGGCTGTTTTTTGGCAGTGTTTAATTTCTGCGCAAATCAAGCTCATACTTTTAAAAGCGATAAACGTCTTCTTTTTAGTTTTGATAAATGGCAGGCACACAAATAAAGCGGACGGAAAATCCACTTTAATATTGGCAGGCGCAGCGGTTTTGTTGACTTTTCTACCGGGTTGAACAAAGGCATCCACGTGTATTTTGTTGCAGATGCCAAACAGGGCATTCAAATGCAAGTGGTTGTACCCCTTGGCGTTTCTGATACCCTGAAAAAAAGTGTCGGGATCCGTTTCAGTATTGCATTTACGAGTCCGGCTTTACTTCGACTATTTAAATTTTCCAGACACATCTTACTTTTTCTTCCAAACTGCATATAATATAACTTCCTTATTTTGATAATAAATTCCTCTTGGTATATACATGGCTGTTTTGGCAAACCTGCTTGTTGACCAGCCAAGAAAGATATAACCTGTTCTTTT
>Ga0153928_1000387_pt1 | contig 22401 bp, 31 predicted proteins | sample TSNJ012MetaG_FD_106656 | JGI IMG/M metagenome (GOLD analysis project Ga0153928, IMG submission 106656) | Attine ant fungus gardens microbial communities from New Jersey, USA - TSNJ012 MetaG | ecosystem: Host-associated > Fungi > Mycelium > Unclassified | place: USA: New Jersey, Wharton State... | reverse complement strand
CGAATGGCCAACAGGCTCCGGCCGATGGCTCGATCATGGGTGGGGAACCGCCGCCGCAGCGCCAGGAACAGCCGCCCATGCCTAATTTTGCCGCGGCGGCTCCGCAATTAACGGCGGCAGGGCAGCCTCCTGCCTATCAGCAGGTCTCGTTGCCGAACTCGTCCGGCCTGCCCCAGCGTGTCATCGACACCGGCAATCTCTTGCGCGCCAACGGCATCGAGATCACCCCGCGCACCATGTACGTGTCCCACGTTCTCGGGCCGCAGGCCGCGGTCGATCTGATCAAGCGCACCGGCTCGACCTCGTCCGATGCCGTTCCCTCGGCCGATCGGGCGACCGGCGATCAGATGCGCGCCTGGGTGCGGGCGTTGCGTCTCGGCCCCGCCGCTGCCGGGATCGCCGGCGGCGTGGCGCCGGCGCCCGATGCGGGGCTGGCGCCGCCGGATCAACCGACCGCGGACGCGGTTGACCCGACCCAATCGTTCGCTTGAGTGGATGGTCCAGGAGTATCGCTTAAGGGCAGGCCGGTTCCACTCTCGCAGGGCAAAGCGCCGATCCGCCGGCGAACTCTACCCGATCGTGCGCCTGCTCAAGCACCTCGACGAGGACCGCACCGTCTACAACCTCACCCGCGCCTTCATCGAGGAGGCGTTATTCTTTCCGTTCGCGCCCCACGACGACCTGATCGACGCCTGCGCGCGCATCTACGACATGAGCCCGGCGCCGGCGCAGCGCTGGGAGCGGGCGGCGTTCGAGGCGCCGACGTATCCGGATGCGTGAGCGCGCGTCAACCGCGGTTCGCAAGTTAACCACAAGCATCAACCAACCAACTAAGTCATCTCACCCGCCTCATGTCCGCAGCGGCATCCACGTTAACCTCCGTCGATGCACACAAGTGCGAAGACGAAATCACTCGCGCGATGATCGAAGCGGGAAAGGATTCGATCACCCGTCGCTGGGGTGATTTAGTTTCTAATCCTTCGCCCGAGTTATACTCGGACGTGGCGCGCGAGGTTTATCTTGCGATGCAGACAGCTCGCTCAAGACTCGCTGCTTGATCTTTAGAAACTCTAGCTGCATACCAACAACCTCCCTTGCGAAACCTTCCAACGATGGGATGGTCTCCGGTATCGGCTCGAATTTTAACTTGCTTTTTGCGCTCACCTCAAATCGCACTACTTGTTTTGTATCCCGATCAATAAACCGTTTGTCATGGATAAGTCGATTTCTTCTATCGGCTAGGGGGCCGATCTTTCCATAAAATCGCCCAAAATCGTCTAAGTGAGCTGTACTGACCTCCCATAGCTTTGCGAGTGGCATGAGGGCATTCATTCGTGGATGGACGGAGATCATCTGCGCTGTCACGCAAGCTCCAAGAGCTTGGTCCGTTTGAAGAAACTCCCAGATCAGCTGGTCAATCTCAAATTCCAAATCCGCCCATGCGTCCGCAACTTTTCCCATCGCTGCGTAGTGTTCGTCGGGGATCGGGATGTGCTCGTTGGGTCTTGGATCAGGACCGTCGAGCATGGCAATCCTCCTTGAAAATACAACGACCGCCGAGCCGCGATAACATTGTTATCGCAGGTCTTGTGAGCATTGCGGAACCGGAAAAGGGGGCGAGGGGGACTTGAACCCCCAACCACCCTTTTCGAGAAGGGCGCCACCGCCGCATTGTGGAGGGGCCGAAACCCCGCCATCGTGCCTTTGGCCGCTCGCCTGCTTACCGGCCTCGACACCTAAATTCAAATGAGGGCATGCCCGCATTTGGGCTAGTAGGTGTTCCTTGTTTTAATCGGCCATGCCCAGCATCCGGCGACGGGTCGATGATCCCTGGCTTCTTGTCCGGCTTCGATGCAACGTCGGCAAGCGCGCCGGGGCCTGTCGGCTCGCGGGCGTAGCGGTGAAATACGGCGCCGAGATCTTGCTCGACGACCTGATCGTGCGGCTCTCCTCGGATTGCCCCTGGCGCGACGAGCCGCGCGGCACCTGCGGCGCGCGGTTTTCCGACCTGCCGCCGCGCCGTCCGCCCGATATGCCGGCCCGCGCGATGCGCGTGATCGCCGGCGGGAAGAAATAGGAGAGGCGAAGGGATCAGAGCTGCTCTTGCAGGAACAGCCGCTGGCGATCGTTGTCGCTCAGGCCAAACTCGGCAACCGCCGCAGCTTCGGCCGTCATCCGATCGACCGCCCTCACGCTCCCCAGGTGTTCGAGTTTTTTTCGGATCACGCCGACGCGCCACGACCGCAAGTGCGGGGCGGCGGGTTCTGATTTACGCACGCGCTTCATGCCGCCGAATCTGGTGAGCGGCGCGCCGGAGTCAACATGATACCGCCGCCAAGGCGCGTCGACGCTAAGTCATTTCGGCTGCCGTTTGCCGCCTTGCTGCCACCTGAGGCCGCGTTTTTTGGCCCGCTTGGCGACCGCGAACGGCGTACCCGATCGGCAAAGGAATGATGCTGTCTCGGGCAGGCTATCGCCAGCCGCTACGCTGGCGCGCAGGTCCCGGTCGTCCATCTCGGACCACGGCTCGCCGTCGTTTAGGTCAACCTCGTCCATCCGGGGACTATGGTCCTGGCCGGGGCCGTATGCCAGCAGCTCCGATTCCTCTTCACACCTTGCTGCAGCGTGGCAGGAGCGGCGAGCCGGGAATGGGTGCGCACCTTAGAAACTGTCGATGGCGCCCGACGACGCTCGCCGCCCCGGCCGCTGGTTCTACGATCAAAGGGCCGCTGCCCGGCCCGTTTTCTTCCGGGACGTGCAGTGAAAAAATTGGAGCTGACGCAAAAACGGCTGCGCGAACTCCTGGATTACGACCCGAAGACCGGAAAATTTCGCTGGCGGGCGCGCAACAGGTTAAGGCACAAGGTCGGGCACGTCGCCGGCTTTCGCCAGCGATCGCTGTCGTGGTGCATCAATATTCACGGTCGTTGTTACAGGGCGCACCAGTTGGCATGGCTCTACATGAAAGGCGAGTGGGGCCGGCCCATCATCGATCATCGCGACGGCAATCCTCTCAACAATCGCTGGCGCAACTTACGAATATCGAGCTATTCAGATAACGCCGCGAACCGGAGCCGCTTGCGCAACAACAGGTCGGGGTTCAAAGGCGTCGCCTTTGTTCCGCAGAGAAGGAAGTGGCGAGCGCGGATCACGAAAGGCGGACGGCGCTATTCTCTGGGGAACTATGAGACCGCCGAGGAGGCGCATGCCGCTTATATCGCCAAGGCGCGCGAGCTTTTCGGCGAATTTGCCCGAACGAAATAAGCGGGGCACTTGGGCCAACAGACATCTCGGTTTCGTCGGAGGCCGCGTTCAAGGCTGGGCAGATGGTCTGCACACCGCTGCTTGCACCGCCGGACCTCCCGCTTGACTCGCGTTCACTCTTCGTTCTCAATGCTGCCTTTAGTCCATCGTCAATCGGCCGGCCCCACGCGCATCTTTCGGCTACTGATTGGCCATGGGGGTGTTGGGCATGACCTCGATCGAAAGTGATGCACCTTCCCAACAGGCTTCCGCAATTGGCGGTCTGTCCGATGATCGCTTTTTGTGGGTGGTACCGCTGCTCGCGCTCTGCAGTGTAATCACTCTCACTATCTTCACATATCTCGACCGGCTCAGCGGTGACTGGCTGATTTTGGCCTTCGTCCTATTTGTCCCCCTTGTTTCGCTCATGATCCTTGTCGGCGGAATGGGTATTGTCGCTCTGTTCAAGGGGAGGTTCAAACGTGCTGCGGCGCTTCTGCTCGCCCCGCTCATGGTCGCGGCACCATTTATATTCCCGATCATGTCCTTCGAATACGATGCGCTCGATCTGCTGCGGCTCTATTTGAACAAAGGATATTACGATGCGGCGATCGAGAAGCTACCCGCAGCCGAGCGCGCCTCGAAAGTTGTGTTATTCCAATGGGGCGCGACGGGATTCATGCTGGCGGCCACGGATTATGCGCTCGTCTATGACGAAAGCGGGGAGATCGCGCTGACGGACGAAGAGCGCTCGCAGGCGTGGAACGACAGAGTCTATCCGCAAGAACATTGGGACGTGAATCACTGCGTCACGTCTGCTCGTCATCTCACCGGCCATTACTATTCCGTGGCGATCCGCTGTTCGTACTAATTTGGCCAAACGGCAGTACAGTGAAACTGATGGGAGCAGAAATTGCCATCATCCGTAGAAGTGCAGGACAAAGTTGGCCGCAACGTTCGAGCCAAGATCCTCATCGACGCGGCCGGTCGGAACGTCCGCGATCCAATGACCGGCATGCCGTTGGTCGTCGATGACGATTCGACATCAACCGCGCAATCGCATTTGGTCGGGCACTGGCGCCGGTAATGGATGATCCGGATGCGCGCGGCGCGGCACTGGCGCTCATGTACCGTGCGTTTCGCGAAGGTGGCCCGCTGGACATGCAACGTAGTTACAACGGAATGGTGGGTGGCGGCGGTGATGAGTTTGTCGGAAGCTTCCGGCCCGCGGCCTCATACATCTATGGGGTTGTTGCCAGAGCAGCGGGATTGGATCCCGAAGATATCATCGGCAGCGCGGGGACTTATCGGAAGTATCAGAAGGTCCGTCCTTGGGATCCGAATGAGAATCTCGATACGTCCGGCCCCTCAGGTAATGCGCCGACAAACGCCCGCTGGATCGAAGAAGGGATCAGGGCTTACGATTCAGGACGTTTTTCCAAATCAGCGCTCGGCCAGCCGGGCGGATCGAATCAGGCGCCGAATGGCCAACAGGCTCCGGCTGACGATTCGATCATGGACGGGCAGCCGCCGCCGCGCCAGCAACGGCCCCCGATGCCGAATTTCGCCGCGGCCGCTCCGCAGCCGGCCAACCCTCAATTAGCAGCGGCGGGACAGTCTCCCGTTCAGCAGGTCTCGTTGCCGAACTCGCCGGGCCTGCCTCCGCACGTCATCGAGACCGGCAACCTTCTGCGCGCCAACGGCATCGAGATCACGCCGCGCACCATGTACGTGTCGCACGTTCTCGGGCCGCAGGCGGCGGTCGATCTGATCAAGCGCACGGGATCGACCTCGTCCGACGCGGTTCCTTCCCCCGATCGGGCGACCGGCGATCAGATGCGCGCCTGGGTGCGGGCGTTGCGCCTCGGCCCCGCTGCCGCCGGGATCGCCGGCGGCATGACGCCAGCGCCCGATGCGGGGCCGGCAACACCGGATCAGCCGACCGCGGATGCGTTTGATCCGAGCCAGCCGTTCGCCCGATAGGCACCTCGGCTCAATAAGCCGCCGGCTGGATCAGATATATTCGCTCCACCAGCCTTCCGGCTTCATGCCGTACAATCGCTCGAGACCTTTGCCGACCGAGGCATCGCGCTGGCTGGCGCGCAGGGAGAACAGCCGCGGGGCAAAAACTTCGTACAGGTTGGTGATGCTCGGCTGGAAAAAATCCAATGCCGAATTGCGATCGCATGAGCGCCGGTCGATGCAGATATAGAGCGTGTCGTAGAAATCGAGCACGTTGTCGAGGTTTTGCTGCCGGGCCTGATCCGCCTCGAAGAACCTCTTGAGGATGTCCTTTTGGCCGGCCTCGACGTTCTCATCGAGCCTGTCCATCGCCAGGGGAACCCTATTATGGCACGGATCGCGCTTTTCCGGCCTGCGGCCACGGCGGCCGATTTCATCTTGACTTTTCGTTCACTATATGTTCTAATTACGGTTTCGCAGGCTCGCGAGGTCTTCGAACAGGCTGCGCCATGAGATCGATTCGCGGTTATTGGGCTTCACGCGCTCCAAACCGGCTTTGCCTGGGTCTCGCGCTCGCTGGCGCAGCCGTCTCCCTCCGCTTTGCAGGTGCGCAGGATTTGCCGCCGGACCCCAGGGTCCTTGAGCAATGGGGAACCATGATCGTTCGGAGGGGACTCGACATACGCAACAATCCAATCGACGCGCTCGTCGACAGGTTCGGATTTTCCTGCGTCACCGAGCCGGGCCTGGATCTGCGTCCTTGTACGATCGAGAGCAAGCTCTTGAGCTTCCTCCACGAGCTCGCCCCGGATCAAGATTCTATCGCTCGCGATCTCAGCGTGTTGGGTGCAAGGTGCCGCAAAGAGGATACGCGGCTCGATTGTTTGTATGAGCGGCAGGTGCACTCTGCCGGCTGGGCGTGGGGTTACGACCGGCCAATGGGCACCGCGGATGAGTTATTTCGCATCACGTTCACGGTCGACCGGAAGGGCGACGCAATGAATTACAGCGTCGATTTCGAACGTATTCTTGAACCGAGGTGATCCGGAAGAGCTAAGGAGACTTAACAATGGCCGACTGGACGATCCGCGTTGCCCAGCTCCCCATCGGGTTCGGCACGCCCTACAAACATAACATCATTGTCGTCATGGATCCTCAGGGAAGGCTTGCCTATGAGCTAAACGGCGGACCCCTCGACAGTGAGGGAAATATTGTCCCTTTCCAGGATAGCCGAATGTTTTCTGCATATACGTCGGGACAGTTTCCCGTCGGCGCCGAGGTACGTTTTGGACGGCCGCTGTTTTACCGGCCGGATCTAGATCAGCGCGTTGTATTTTCCGGGAGTCAGCAGGAAGTCCTCAGGCGGCTCGAAACTGCGAAAGCCTGTGTTCGGACGATCAATTCGGCTGGAGAGCCATACACGCTTTTTACCGGTCCTCAGGGTGGCCGCGACGAGCCGGCAAAGCCGACCTTCAACAGCAATTCCGTCAATGCGACCCTCCTCCAGTGCATGGGCGTTCCCGTCAACGATCCGGCGATCACGAGCCAGCCCGGCTACCAGAACCCGATTTTGAGCCAGGACCAGGTGCAGCAAATCAAAGAGCAGCAAAATCCGACGGTGCCGCCCGCCGGTGGCCCGCCTCCTGGCAATATCCCCATTCCGCGACCGCAACCCAAGAAGCGGGGCGACAATGGGGATGGTTCAAACGGCCCAACTTTCGGCCAGGCCGCTCCTTTCGTTTCGCCAATGATGCTGCAAAGCGGAGCAGGCGCAGCAGATTCGGGCCTGCCCCAGCGTGTCATCGACACGGGCAATCTCTTGCGCGCCAACGGCATCGAGATCACGCCGCGCACCATGTACGTGTCGCATGTGCTCGGCCCCCAGGCGGCGGTCGACCTGATCAAGCGAACCGGATCGACGTCCTCGGATGCCGTTCCTTCGGCCGATCGGGCGACCGGCGACCAGATGCGCGCCTGGGTACGGGCGTTGCGCCTCGGGCCCGCCGCTGCCGGGATCGCCGGCGGCATGATGCCGGCGCCCGATGCGGCGCCGGCAACGCCGGATCAGCCGACCGCGGACGCGGTTGACCCGACCCAATCGTTCGCCTGACCAGGCGACAGGGTCGGCACGCCCACGATTGCTCGCACACCGAATGGATAAGGAAACAAACCAATGCCGCTCCCGCCCGAAACGTTGCCGCCCAACTACATGCAGGGCAACGCCATCAACAACCGTGTCACTCACAGCGACCGGCCGTGGCTCACGTTGGTGACCGCGGCCGATCCCGCCTTCGAGCGCGATAAGCATCACGAGATCGAGTACGAGTTCTCGGCGCGCTTCTTCTATGCCGATCGCTCGAAGCGCGGCGCGTATTCCGGATGACAGAGGACAGATGTCAGAGGACGGATGAGCCAAGCCGCCGCGATCTGTCCTCTGTCATCTGTCCTCTGTCATCGGCGCGCGCCCAATCCATAGGAAATCCTCATGTCCAGCGCAGCCCCCGGCGCCGGTCCGCAGATCGGCCAGACTGTCATCTATCGCCAGAACGCTACAACGGCCTATCCGGCGATCATCGCCGGCGTGAACGCCAACGGCACCGTCTCGCTCACCACGTTTCCGCCGGGCGCGTCGCCCGGCACGCAATCGAACGTGCGCCACGACTATTCCGAAAAAGCGTCGAGCGCCTGGTACTACGCGCCTTATTTATAGTTTGCCGATCGCGGCCTCGCCGCTTGGTCTGTAATGCAAGGCCGCGATCGGCCGCAGCTGAGAGATTGGACTGCCATGCCCGATATTCCCATCCTGCTGCGCAGCGAGACCGCGCGCCCGCCCGGGCGCAACTTGGTGCGCCTTGAGGCGCGGTTCGTGCCGTCGGGTGATGGATCGCGTGCGCGGCTGCGCACCGATCTCGCGACCGCGCGCGCCGTCCGGCGCATTCTCGACACGGCCTATCCCGGTCACGACTGGGAGGTCGTCGCCGACAGCGGCCAGGGCTACGTCGCCTTCCGCATCCCGGCGCTCATGGGCATGAACTTCGCCTATCTGGTGAAGGGCAGGAACCTCACCGCCGAGGCAGTGCTCAAGGGCGGCGGCGAGCTGCTGGAACGCTACCGGTTGCCCCGCGGCGTCTTCGATCTCGATCGCTTCCTCGATGCCCGGCGCCGGCATTCGATCCTGCTCGGCCGCAGCAACAAAATTCCTTCGTAGCCCGGATGGAGGTGCGTAGCGCCGCAATCCGGGAATCCGCATTACGCGCCTGCGGCGCTCCATGCGGGCTACAAGCAACGGAATCTCACGCATGCTCCGCTCCACTCCGCCCGGCGAGGATCCTGTGGGCGATGCCCGGGTGTCCCAGGTCGGATTCTTCGAGAACGGCTCGCCGCCGGGCGAAGACGGCGTCAACAATCTCTATCAGCACGCGCTCGCCGCGGCGACGCCGCCCGGCGCGGCTGAGGAATCAGGACCCGCGCGCGAAGAAATCGATTTCCTCCACCTCATCACCGTCGCCGAGCAGCAGGCCAACCTCTACGTCCAGCAGGTCAACCGCCGCGCCTGGTCGCGCAGCTACCGCGCGTTCCACAACGAGCATTTCGTCGGCTCCAAATACGGCCATCGCGACTGGGCCAACCGTTCGAAAATCTTCCGCCCCAAGACGCGCTCGGCGGTGCGCAAGGACGGCGCCGCGGTCGCGGCCTCGCTGTTCGGCACCATCGACGCCATCACCTGCTCGGCGGGCGACGAGGCCGATCCGGTGCAACGCGCCGCCGCCGGCCTGATGCAGGAATTGATCAACTACCGCACCGACCGTACCTCGGGCCGCGCCTCGCTGCCGTGGTTTCTCGTCGCCATGGGGGCCAGGCAAGACGCACAGATCGCGGGGATATGCGCCTCGAAGCAGTATTGGCGGCTCGAGCTGAGGAGGTCCCACGACGAGGAGCTACCGGGGCCGGACGACGGAGGACAGATGACAGAGGACGGGTTCCAAGCTGCGCCATCCGACATCCGTCCTCCGTCGTCCGTCCTCCGTCGTCCGGTTTACGTCCCCGACGTCGACCGCCCCGACATCCGGCTCTTCCCCCCGGAAAACGTGATCATCGATCCGGCCGCCGACTGGACCAACCCGGCGCAGTCGGCCGCCTATCTGCTGCTCAAATATCCGATGCGGCTCTACGAGGTGGAGAAGAAAACGCGCGATCCGCTCAACCCGTGGAAACAGCTGCCGCCCGACCTGCTCAAGGGCACGGCGGAGGCGTCGAAGTTCGACGCGGCGGCGATCCGGCGCGCGCGCGAGTTCGGCCTCGACCGCTTCGACGAGACGCAGAACTCGGCCGAGTTCGACATCATCTGGGTCTACGAGGCCTTCATCCGTATCGACGGCGAGGACAGGTGCTTCTTCTCCCTCGGCGACAAGGCGTTCCTCACCGACCCCAAGCCGACGCGCGAGGTCTATCCCGAGCAGGCGGGCGACCGGCCGGTCACGATCGGCTACGGCGCGCTCGAGGCGCACCGCATCTATCCCATGGCGCCGGTCGAGAGCTGGCAGCAGACGCAGCAGGAGATCAACGACGTCGCCAACCTCTATCTCGACACCATGAAGCAGAACGTCGCGCCGGTCACCAAGGTGGTGCGCGGGAGGAGCGTCGACCTCGAAGCGCTGCACCGGCGCGGGCCCAACAGCCACATCCTGGTGACGCGGCTCGACGACATCGACTTCGCCCGGCCGGTCGACATCCCGCAGTCGGTGATCGTCGGCATGGAGAAGCTCGACGTCGACATGGACGACTTGGCGGGCCAGTTCAACGCCGGCTCGGTGCAGACCAACCGCACCCTCAACGACACGGTCGGCGGGCTCAAGCTCATCGCGGGCGCCTCGAACGCGGTTCAGGAGTTCGACATCCGCCTGTGGATCGAAACCTGGGCCGAGCCGGCGCTCGCGCAGGTGGTAAGACTCGAACAATATTATGAAAGCGACGAGATCGTCTTGGGTATCTGCGGCAAGCGCGCGCAGCTGTGGCAGAAGCACGGCATATCGCGCATCACCGACGATCTGATGGATCATCAGGTGACGATCCGCATCAACGCCGGGCTCGGCGTCGGCGACCCGCAGCAGCGGCTCGCCAAGTTCCGGGACGCCACCGCGGTGGCGGCGCCGCTGTTGGCGCAGTCGAAGGAGTTCCAGAGCGGGCAGGTCTCGCTCAACGTCGAAGAGGTCATGAACGAGGTGTTCGGCGCGGTCGGCTATCGCGACGGCGGCAAGCGCTTCATCACGGTCGCGCCGCCCAATCCGCAGGCGGCCCAGCAGCAACAGATGCAGCAGGGGCTCGCGCTGCAGAACATGCTCGCCGAGATCGCCAAGAAGCGCGCGCAGGCCCAGCACGCGCAGGCGCAGGCCGGCCACGCGCAGATCACCGGCTCGGCGACCCTGGCGCGGCTCGGGCTCGACCGCGCCCGCCTAGCGCACGACCAGCGCATGGACAGCTTCGATCACGTGCAGCAGCTCCACGACCGGCTTTTGACGGCGCACGACCAGGGGCACCGCCACGCCAACCAGATTGCCGACGCGCATCACGCCGAGCGTCAAGCCGCGATCAGCAACGCGCAGGCGCAGGCCGCGCAGTCGCGGCCGCAGGGTGAAGATCAGAGCGGCGCCGGGGCGAACGGCAGCCGCGGCGACCACGGCATGGACGACCTGCTCGGCCACATCGCCGACCTCGTCGTCCAACGCCTGACCGGCCAAGCCCCGCAGGCGGCCTGACATGGCGCAACGTATCTCGCTCGCCGGCCCGCAGAGCGACGTCCAGGGCCGGATGACGACCGGCACCGTGGGGACCGGCACGCTCGTGCTCGGCGCGGCCGCGTCGGGCGCCACGACTTTCGCGGCGATGCCGGTGCCGATCGCCGACGGCGACGTCGTCACCTATGAGCTGATCGACATCGGGGTCACGCCGATCGCCAAGGAGAAGGGCAGGGGCACCTATCACGCGGCCGGCCCGACGCTCTCGCGCGATACGGTCATCTGGTCGACCAACGGCAACGCGCGGCTCAACCTCTCGGGCAACGCCTCCGTCTTCGTGAGCGCCGACGACTCGGACCTGATGCTGCTGGCGTCGTCGCCGACCTTGCGCTGCCTGTTCCGCGCGCACCTCACAGGCGATCAGTCGTGTCCCGCCGCCGTGGGAAGCGTGCCGACGGTGACCAAGATCGCCTTCAACGTGGTCGACCTCGATCTGCCGGGCGGCAACTACTCGGCGGCGAACCAGCGCTGGACCCCACCCGCGGGGACGGTGCACATCCAACTCAATGCGCTCGCAACGGGATTTACGTCGACCGAGAGCTACGGTCTGCGCATCAACAAAAACGGCTCGGCCATCCCGAACATCATCGCTCAGGACGTGATGAAGGTCGCGGGCGGCTTCATGGTCGGTTTTGCCATCGTGTTTGACGAGGCGAATGGAACCGATTTTTACGAAGCCTACATCGCCAACACGGGCCCGCACGCGCTCAACCTGAACAGCTTCCCGGGCAACACCACGTGGTCGGCCGCGATGTGGCCGGGACCATAGAGAGAAAACGATGTCTTATTCCGGACAAGCATATTCGGTCGTCGGCGACACCAATCCGACGACGCAGGTGTGGGAGTTCGCCAGCGGTCAGATGGTCGCGAACACGGTCGCGGCCTATCAGGCCTGGGTGGCGGCGGCCGGTGTCGCCATTCTCGGACAGCCGACGATCATCAACGTGCAGGACAACGGCTCCGGGGTTTGTCGGGTAACCGTTAACTTCGGCGGCACCGATCCGGGGTTTGTCACGAATGACGTATGGGTGGTGCAGGGGACCGGAACGAGCGCGGACGGCACCTGGCCGATCACGAAAATCAGCGAGTTTGTCGTTGATCTTCAAGGATCGACGTTCGGTGCCACGGCGACGGCCGGGACCATCGGGCGCGGCATTCCCTATGCGACGTTGGCGGCGCTGCTGGTAGATGTTAACAATTACAACACGACCCTCATCCCTCTAGGTTCTAATTTCTATCAAGAAACGCCGGTCAGCATCCCTTCGCCGCCCAATTCGCTGGCGCTGATGAACCCGCTGACGGCGTTTACCAAGATTACTGCGGCGCAGCCTACTGCGGCGCTTTTGCTGCCTCCCATGAACGTGCCGGGCGCCATTCCCATCGGCATGCCGTTCTATGTCACGATGGATAAAGCCATAACGGCCTCTACTGAGGTCGGCTTGTTCTATCAAGACGGCGTAACGCAAATACCAAATAGTTCGTTCGCGCTGATACCGGGCACGACTTGGCTGTGCGTGCTGCGCGCCAATTCGACCAAAAACGGCACGGTCGACGTGCTCGGCGTCTTTGCCGAGCAGAATGTGTTGCCGACGGGCCTCGGCGGAAGCGAAAATCCCATTTCATCCCCCGCAAACGGCGGGACTCTATATGTTCAGCCAGGCGGCGCCTCTACCAACGTAGAGTTTGGCAGTCGCTCTATTACTCAATTTGGTCAGCGCTGGCTGCAATCCACGGCGGCATCAGCGTTACCTGGTTGGGGCGCGCTGGGATTTACGTTTGCCGATCAGAATTTCACCATCTCGGACATGGCATCGCCGCCGTTCGAGGTACTCGCCACCCGCGCGACGTTGACGGCGCCTCGCACGGTGACGCTTCCGGCCGCCAATAAATGCGCCGCCGGAACGAAGCTGCTGATCGTCGATCTGGCCCGCGGAGCCAGCGCGACTAATACGATTTCGATCGCTCCCAGTGGGATCGACACAATCAACGGGTCCAATGCCAGCTACGTCGCCATTGCTCACGCTGGCGGCTGGGCCTCGGTAACGACCGACGGCGCCTCAGCATGGTCGACTACCGATCCCTCCGATGCCTTCCTCTCGATGTCGGGAGATGCAGCGGCGACGCGGGCGGGGGTGATTACGATTAAGAAGGTCAACGGCAACAACCCGATTGCGACTGCGGACGGCGGCACCGGTGCCGCTAAATTCAATACCGTCTCAGTCAATCTGGGCGGCACCGATCAGACTGGCATCGCCAGCGGCGCCTTTGCCAAGGTGAATTGGAGCAACAAAGTCTCCGACCCCGATGGCGTGTTCGATGTGACCACGAACCATCGCTACCGGCCAAATGTCGCGGGTACTTTTGAGGTCAAAGCGAACATCGAGTTCACGGCCGGCCTAGCTGACGGCGCCGCCTACATCGTGTCGCTGTTCAAGAACGGCAGTGAGGCGTTCCGCGGCAATCAGCAAATCATCGGCGCTGCGGTCGGGTTCTGCATCAACTCGTCGTGGGACGTGCCGATGAACGGCTCGACCGACTACATCGAGATATTCGTGTTTCAGAACTCGGGCGCAAACGCCACCGTCGGCGGCGCCGCGGCGCTGTCGTGGATGACGGCGCAACGTATCGGGCCTTAAGGCCTCGCCTCCGTTTCGCGGAAACCGAACTCAGTGATGCGTATCTTGCCGTTCTCTTTCAACAACAGCACGCGCAGCTCAACCGCGATTTTGTCGGGAAAGCGCCCAGCAAGCGGCGCCAATGTATCTGCCACGTTCGCGAGCGCGCGTTCGATGGCGGCATAAAGCTCGGCAGAAACGGCAACGTCCATCTGTCGGTCTCTGATCGGTGTGTGACTGCGCCAATCGCTCATCGCTCATTCCCACAGGTTGCGAAAGCCCAACGCTACCATGCCCGCCGGACCCGGCAAATGACCCGCGATCCGGTCGTGTCTCAGTTTAATTGTGATTATCGGGAATAACCCCCAGGGCCTCGACGCGCTTGCGGATTGTGCGTTGCATTTCGGCGTCATCGATCAGCCGAACGATATCGGCGAACTCCATCAGCTTGTCCGTTAGGCCCGCTGCCATCGCAGGGGTCATGCGGTGCGCCTTGTGCTGGCGTATCCAATTGTACCAGACGGTGTAAAGCGCAACCATGTAGATGTGGTGCTCGACCTTTTTCGAGTAGCCGGTCGTGAGCCGAGTAAAGCGGCGCATCTGCATCCGCATATTGAGATTGTGCCGCTCGACGTGTGACGTGCTGATGTGCTTCGGGTCGGGCGAGCCGTGAATGGGGTGCTTGTCGCAGCCGGTGCAAACGGCAGGGCTATAGCGGGTTTCCGCTTCCGGGGCTTCGCCGTAGTGCTTCACAAGCTGCGCGTAGTCCACATCGGCCGCGAATGCCCATTCCACGGCGTTTAAGTAGGCCGCGTGGCCGTCCGTCGTGAGTTGGACCCGGTTCGCCAGTCGGGACCGAAGATCGTTCATGAAGGCCATGGCCCAATCGCCATCGCGCCCGCCGACCATCCAGGACACGATCAGCTTGCTTTCGGATTCGATGCCCGTCCAGGTCCAGGTATGGCCTACGGCGAGGTCCTGCCGTTTGGCCGTCTGGACGTTCTTTTGCTTGGCGTAGGTGAACGACCAGATTTCGTCGCACTGAACGCGCTTCGCATTCACGCCCCGAACCTTCTCATCATGGAAGGCAGCACAGGCCCGGCCGGCATCGATCAGGAGCTTGGTGACGGTATTGATCGAAACGTCGCAAACCCGCGAAATCGACCGCATGGACGACCCCTCGCAGAGCATGGCGAGGATGCGAACGCGGGTTTCGGTCGGGAGCTTGTTCATAGCAAGGATAATATGAAATTATATGCTTAGCGGCAAGTGCATTTTCATTTAGAGGCATGGTTATGTGGCAAAATTCACACAACCCAAAATACAACCCGCATTAACTATCCATTTACCCCTCCCCGATAGGTTTTCGTGTGCTATCGTGGACGGCGGGGCATGTGAGGGAGCGTCCAGTGGCCGAGCGGAGAACGAAAGTTCAGGTCGTTCCGGGCGGCCCATTCATCGATGGCGTTGAAGTTTCCGTCGATGAATCGTCCGAAAAATGGAGCGAATATAAACTTGAGGACGGTTCGGTAGTCCGCCTTAAGCAAGTGGTCCTGCAAATTATTCGGCCAGACGGGCAGTACGATCCGGAAGGCAATCCCCTATATACGGTCAAAGCGCAACCAGTCCTCTCAGTTGTCCATGTTCCGGACAGACTGAAAAAAAGGGTGAATTAAATGAGGCACTCCATGGCGTTCGCGGACACGCATCAAACCCGACCGCACCCAAACGCTCGCCGCACCAGCGGTAATCATCACTATGCGGCACTCGCGGCAGAAGTCGCGTTCCAGTGCTGGTCCGCCGCCGACGGCGTGGTGGCTTATGAAGATTCGTGGAGAGCGCGCTCGGCAAATAAAGTTCAGGTTTCAACGGCCGATGAATGGCAGCGCTTCCAATCTCTTGCCGAGAATTGGCGCAAAGAGCGCGGCATCACGTCATCGGTGACGCAGATGGTATTGTGCCCATCCTACCAGCGAATCATGGTTATGGGCGAAAGAGTGGTTCCGTTCATTCTGCGCGAACTAGAAAACAACCGCCATGATCCAGATCATTGGTTCTGGGCGCTGGAAATGATCACCGAAGCCGATCCAGTGCCCGTGGAGGCCTATGGTGACACCGTGCGGATGGCAGACGCTTGGCTATCCTGGGCCGAAGGGCGGTATGACTGGTAGCTGGGATCGCGCCCATACTCCGAACCTTACCGCCGCTAATCACACCGTCGAAAGTCCGGCTACGCCGCGATACAATTGCATCGGTTGGGCTGCCGGTTCGGATGTCCAATGGTGGTGGCCTACGGGCCGTTACTACTGGCCGCCGAACGTTGCCCGCGAAGAAACGGTAGATGCATTCATCCGGGCCTACGGAACGCTTGGCTATGTTCAATGCGACAACGGTGCGGCCGAAGATGGATTTGAGAAAATCGTGATTTACGGGAAAGCTGAGGCCGGGCACATTTTACCGACGCACGCGGCGCGGCTACTCCCCAACGGACGATGGACTAGCAAACTCGGGAATTTTGAGGATATAGAACATAGTTGCCCGGAGGACCTTAATTGCCCGCCTTACGGTAAACCGGTTTGTTATCTAAAACGTCGCGAGCAAAATTGCTAACGCCGCCATCGTTCCTTCGCCGCCGCTTTTGCTATCGCCTTGCGCCGGGCAGCACTCAGGCCCTTGGCGCGTGCTGCGCCACCCTTCTTGCCGAGTGCCACGGCAGAGGGGTCCTTACCTTGGGCAGCTGGTGACGGGCCGTAGTCCTCCGATTCCTCGCCGGTAGCTATGCGCATGATTTTGACGGCGTTGCCGATCACGTCGGCCGGCCGTTGCTCGCCTTTGGGGCCTCGGGGCATATCAACTTATCGATTTCAATCGAATTGCGTCGTAGCCGTTGCGGGGATCGAGCAACTTTTCCAGTTCCTTGCAGAGGGCGTAGCGCTGCTCAGCGTTACCGTCTGTAATCACCCATAACACGCGCCGCGGAACTTCATCGCGATCGATAAACGCATGGAAGACATGTGGAAGGTCTAGAGATACGGATACGGACACTCGTTCTACTCCAACTGCGATACTTCCCCGATCCTACAACTCAATAGACCGCGTGCCAAGTTGCAGTTTGGCCACGCGCGCGTTCGCAACGCACCAAGCCGCAGTCGGCCAAGTACCGTAGGACCGCCCCGGCCTGTTTGGGCGCGATGCCCACTTGGGCGGCCAACTGGTCCACCGTCAGCGGCTTGCGGGCCACCCAGAGCGCCGACAAGAGCCTCTGGGCAGGTTCGCCAGTGAACACCCGGATTGTGCCGTCAACGTGCTCCAAGGCGCGCGAGAGGCGCACCGTGGACAGGTTATGGTGGTTAAGCTCGGACGTGATTTCGCGCCGTTTGGCGACCGGGGCGCGTAGGACTATCTGTGCGGTCATTCCCTCATTGTACGGGCGACCGCGCCCGCACGTGAGCGGAAGTCAAGAGTTGCCACATTCAAACTGCGACACGACCCGATCCTATCGCGTCCCTCGCGCTCGAGCGCGCGGCGCTCGTGTCGGCCGACATCGAGGAGCAGCTCACCGCGCGCAAGGAGCACGGTATGCGCCGGCTCATCGCCGTGCTGGCGCAGGCGCGGCGCGAAGCGGCGGCGGTGTTTGTTCTAGCGCCCTACGCCGGCTCGTCGGCGGTGGCCTGCGCAATGAGGGCGGCGCCGATGTGCTCGCAGCTTTGCGCGGTTTCCTTGATCAGCAAGGTATTGTGGGGCGTCGTCAGATCGATCGGCGCCTTGCACACGATGCAGGTCATGGACTTGGCGCGCAGCAGCAGGGTGACGAGCCTTTCCGAGTATTGCTTGCAGGCGTCGCAGCGGATGCGCAGAAGCGTCAGGTCCGCGGTGGAAAAGCCCATGGCGAATCGCTCCGGGTCCGCCGGAAGACTACGCCCTTGTAGGACAAAGGCGAACAGCGGCGTAGGTGCGTTAGCGGCGACCCGGCTTCGCTCGCGGGGAAGGGAAAGCCTACGCCGCGCGGCGTTCCCACTCCGCGAGCAGCTGGCGCAGCGACTGTTCGACGTCTGGCGTGGGCGCCATCGGCTCGGGCGGCAATGGATCGATCGCCGGCTGCAGCGTCGCTGCGGCGATGTCGGCCGCGGCCACGCTGCCGACCGCGCGCGCGAGAAAGGCGGTGTCGGGGCGTTGTTCATCCCCGTCCGCGTCGGCAAGGATTTCGTGCAGGCTGCGTCGCGCCGGTTCTTGTTCCTCATCGCGCCGTCCCTTGGCAATGACGCCGCGCAGTCCGCGCCGGATGCCGGTGAACAATTCTCGCACGTGCTCTTCCCGGCCGGGCGCAAGTGCGGGGCCGTCGACCGTCGGCACGTCCGCCACGCGCACGATGATCCGGCGCCGGGCGCGCACCAGGATGACGCCGAGCACCGCGAACAGCAGCGCGATGCCGAACAGCGCCGCCGGAAGCGCGCCGTGCTTCCCGGCAGCGGCTGGCGGCAATGAGGCCGCCGCGGGCGGCGGGGCCGCCGCCAGGCGGACGGTGACTGCTTCCTGCGGCTTCGGCGGCGCGGGCTCGCGCGCGATCCGTTCGACCGGCACCGGCCGCGCGGCCACCCGGTCGGGCAGGAGCGCGACCCCCGCGGCGGCAACGCGGTCCTGTGGCGGCGCGCCATCGGCCGCGGCGCGCGGGGCATCGTCGGGCCAGCGCGTGCCGAACGCCGGTTGCGGGGGTGCGGCGGATGCGGCCGGCGGCGCAGGGGATGCGGCCGGCGGCGCAGCCTCCGGCGCGTCGTCCTCCGCCGGCCTCGCCTCGGCGTTGCGTGAAGCCGATGCAGCCGTCCGCGCCGAAGCGGCGTGGTGACGCCGCCCGTCCAGCCCGCCGAGGTACCAGCACTTGCGGTGCGTGGCACGGTCGATGCGGTAATACCAATGCTTGCCCGCCGGCGACGCCCCGTTCGGTCCGGCCAGGCAGTCTTCGGCGCGCGCGTCGCCGCTCGCGTTCGCGCTCGCGGCAACAAACAAAGCGAGGATCACCGGCGCGGTTCGCATGCGCGGCATGGGTCCCTCCCTTGGTCGAACGTGCCGTCCGCCGCAGCGGACGCGGCATTCGCCATCCGTCCGAGCGCACATCTGGCTTTCGATTCGGGCCTGAGTGAGTCGCAAAGCCGGCGCGCGTAGCACATTTATTTGAAGTCGCGTGCGCCCGATGCATGGTGCAAATAAGGCAATTGTGGCCGTATCTGTCCGATAAGCGACTGCGCCGAATTGGCGCCTGTTTTTACCGATGCGCTTAAGTCCCGCTGAGCAACTTGTCTGGTAGGGCGTGCGTGACGGGCAAGCGCGGGGGGCAAGCGCGGGAGGGGACCGGTCGTGCGCCGATCGCTCGAACGTTATCTCGCCGACACAGCATCCGCCACGACGGTGGAATATGGACTCGTGGCCGCCGCCGTGGCGCTCGCGATCGCGCTTGCGCTCGGCGAGCTCGGCGCCGAGGGCCGCTTCGCCGCGCGCGCGTTGCTGCGATTCAGGAATCGGTGATCGGTAATCGGTGATCAGTGATCAGAGCCCAAGCCGCGAGATCTGATTTGTCGCGAGATGTGATTTCTGATCACTGTCGCCTGGTGCGCGGCCGCACCGTGATGCGCACGCCGCGATAGGGCCACCAGGGCCAGCCGGAAACCGGCGAATAGACGTGCACGGCATGGGGCGCGCACTCGCCGTTGGGCGCGCACACCGGGAAGGCATAGCGGCCGGGCCGCTTCCAGGTGAGGTCGTAGGGGCCGTAGTCGTGGGTGTAGTCGCAGTAGGGCGCGCAGTCGATGGCGAAGGCGGGGGAGGCGATGAAGATCAAGATGGCGAAGAGCGAATAGCGAATAGCGAGTAGCGAAGGGCGCCTCTTTCTATTCGCTATTCGCCATTCGCCATTCGCTATCTTCGCGCTCACTGCAGCTGATCCTTCGCCTTTTCCATGCCGGCCATCACGCATTCCGTGTCGACGCCGGGCGAGCCGGACACGCCGATCCCGCCGACCACCTCGTCACCGGCTTTGATCGGAACGCCGCCGTCGATGGCGATGACGTTGGGCAACGTCGTCTGCTCGCGCCGCACCGGCTGGGTCGCCATGCGCTTGACGAACTCGGCGGTCGTCATCTTGAAGGTCATGGCGGTGTAGGCTTTGCGCCGCGCGTTCTCCATCGTGTGCGGGCTGGCGCCGTCGGCGCGCAGCGACACCACGGTGAGCCCGGCGCGGTCCACCACCACCGCGGACACCGCATAGCCGCGCGCCTTGCAGGCTTCGAGCGCGTTCTCCGCCACCGCCTTGGCGGCCGCGTAGGACAGGTCCTTGCGGTCGATGAACTGCGCGCCGGCAGGCGATGCCACGACCGAGGCGAGCAGGATGACGGCGAGCAGGCGCATGACAGGACCGAGTGTCGGGTATCAGGTGGAAGTGAGGTATCAGGTTTCGGAAATCAGGGATCGGCGGGCGACAGCGTGCGTCCTGATCCCCGATCCCTGTTCCTGATCGTCAGGTCGGGCTGATGGCGATGGCCCGCGCCGCGGCTTGGTACCAGCTCATCGACTTGAAGAAGCTCGTGCGCCGCGTGGGCTTGCGCTTCTTGCCGCCAGTCTTTCGGGTTTGGATGTTGCGTTTCCTCGTGCGTTTGCTCGACATCGAACTCCTCGCATGCAAACTCCCCCCGAGGACTTCGTCCCGCTCACGAAATCCCACCGCGGCGACAATAACGCGGGTTCGGGGGACGATGCAAACCCGTCCCGGGTGTCCCGATTGCGAAGCTCGCCGCCCCTTGCGGCACGGCTTGAGGCGAACTTCGGAATCGAGGGACACACGCAAGTCTATGATTCTATTGCAGCTTTTGAACCCGACGGGCGCAAACCCACTGGCCGCAACGGTGTGCGCACGTCGGGTTCGCGGCAATAGCGCATAGCTGCTCTGCGGGGTTAACCACAAAATCGAGAGCCGGATCATCGACTTACCGGCACACCCTCGCAAACAGGATTGTGCACTGCAGCATACGCTGTCAGCTCAACAGACTCGCACCCTCACCGCCGTCATCCTGAGAGCATGTGAAGGTTAACGCGCCCCGCCCGGGTGGAACGATACGTGAGGTGGACCGGGTCAGGTGCATCGCTAATCCCTCGCTTCGATTGCTCTAAGGAGACACGTGAATAACCCAGGCGTGCGGTTTCCTGTTGGGGTATCGACTTGCTCAGACCGCTGGGGCGGCGGCCCGCTGCAGAGCGAGGGCGCGCAGCATGTTGTGGGCGAGTGCGAACCAGTGCAGCGCGATGAGGGCCTTCTCTTTGCCGCGCACCGTCAACTGTCGCAAACCCATCCGGCGACCGCGGGCGTTGAGGCACTCCGCCTTGGTGCGCTCCCGATACATGGTCTTGCCGACCTCACTCGGCATGCGTTTGCGCCAATCCGCCACTCCGGGACCATCGTCCTTGCGCGGCGCGTAGGGATCGGTGCCGTGCTTGCTCTGCGCGGGCGGACACCACAGGCGCATGCCGTTCGCATGCGCCCACTCGATGTCGTCGTTCTTGGTGAACCCGCCGTCGACCAGATAGTCGGCTGGTCGCACGCCGGCGGCGGTAAGCCGTTCGAGCGCCGGGCGCGCCAGACCGCGGTCGGACCCGCTTGTTTCCACATCTACCGCGACGATCACTTGGCTCGCCGGGTCGGACACGATCTGCATGTTGTAAGCGGGCCGGAAGCCGCCGTCCGCCATCTTCATCACCCGGGCATCCGCGTCCGTGGTGGAGGCGCGCGGCTCCTTCTGCTTGGCCACCTCGGCCTTGTTGGTCTTCTCCCGACGCGCCCGCTCCGCCTCAAGCTCACGCATGCGCGCTTGCGCCGCGGCGATCCGTTCGACCCGTTCGCGCGCTGCGCGCTCCTGCGCCGCCTGCCGGCGCCGATCGGCCACGCCCGGATCATCCTCGAGTTCCGTGCGCAGGCGTTGCACCCGCCGCTGCGCCGCGGCGTGCAGTTCGTCGAGCCGATCGCGCCGGCGGAACGAGGCCGCGCCCGCGCTGGCCCGCACCCGCAACCCGTCCTGCGCCAAGGTCTCCGGCGCCACCAAGCCCTGTTCAACCAGCGCCGCAAACCCGCCCGCGAGAAGCTTTTCCAGCAACTCGCGATGCGCCACGTAGAAGTCGCTGAGCGTGTGGTAGTTCATCGATACTCCCCCGCACAGCCAGCGATACGCCAGATGCTCCTTGCACAATTGATCAAGCCGCCGGGCGCTTCCAACGTCCTCGACCGTCGCCCACAGCCACAGCGCCATCATCAACTCCGGCATGGCCGGCGGGTGCCCAGGCTCTCCCTCACGCGCCTTAATCGCGTCGTAGAGCGGCGTCAGGTCCAGCCCTTGAACGAATGTCCATACCAATCGCACTGGGTGGTCCGGATCGAGCAAGCCGTCGAGCGCCGCCCAATGCGTGTCGATCTGATCACGCTGGGGAACACGCAGCCGCGGCGCGCCGCGCACAGGCGCCGGCGCGTGCTGCTCCGGCAAGCCTTCGAACAGTTCGCGATCGCTCGACATCGTCGTATCTCCAAATAAATCAATCGACTCAACAGAATCACAAAAGAGATGGCGCCTCAACCGCTAGACCGAAGTTTGCGGGCGGTTTTTCTTCAAGTCCTTGGTCCGACTCCATTTTTTGCCGGAGCCCTTTTTGGGCGGCTGGATACGCGCTTGAGAAATGACCGTACTTTCAATGCGTTGGCGTCCGCGGTCCTGGACACAAATCGAAAGCGATTCCATGCCCAAATGATTCAT
>Ga0153928_1000386_pt1 | contig 22420 bp, 22 predicted proteins | sample TSNJ012MetaG_FD_106656 | JGI IMG/M metagenome (GOLD analysis project Ga0153928, IMG submission 106656) | Attine ant fungus gardens microbial communities from New Jersey, USA - TSNJ012 MetaG | ecosystem: Host-associated > Fungi > Mycelium > Unclassified | place: USA: New Jersey, Wharton State... | reverse complement strand
CCGGGTTAAATTCTTGTGCCGACGACGTTTATCGCGTGAAGGCCGGCACCCCAATGACCAGTGGATGGAACAGGAAGCCGAGCGCCAGATAGACGAGAGTACCGGCAATCACCGCGACGAGATCGTTCCTCCAGCCGCCGACCGGGATGGGCGGCGCGCCCGGATCGCTGCGGCGCTTGAGCGAGATGCGGTCGACCACCGCCCAGGCGAGGACCGAGCCGAACAGCACGATCGAGCCGAGATCGCCGTTCACCAGCAGATGCGCGAAGGCCCACAGCTTCACGCCGACCAGCATCGGATGCTTGAGCGCGGTCTTGATGTGGCCGGGACTGTAGGCGGCGGCGATCGCCACGATCGAGGGCCACATCAGCGCGACCGTGACGTGGCGCATGAAGGCGGGCGGATTCCATATCTGCACCCAGCCAGTCGTGCGGTATTGGGCATAGCCCCAGCCGATCAGCACGATGCCGAGGATCGCCACGAGCGAATAGATGATTTTGTACGGCACCTCGCCGGTGCGTTCGACGACCGCCGCGCGGGCGCCGCGCGCCATGGTGAGCGCGTGGCTACCGATGAACACGATCAGCCCGATGATGAGGACAGCAAGGCCCATAAATCGCTCCGACGTCTCCGCGCAATACCGCAATAGAGTCCATCGGCCGAACTGAAGCAAGCCGGCGCGACCGAACAGAAAAGATGAAAGGCCGCGCGTACGCGGCCTTTCTGTTCAATGAGGCTCAGGCGCCCTCCGGCGCCTTGAGGCGCACGAGGTTGCTCAGCAGCGCATCGAGGCCGCGGCCCTCGCCGGCGTGGAGATCGATCCGGCCGACCTTCTCGACCACCCGCTCCAGGCTCTCGAGCTCCTTGAGCCGGAGCAGGAGCGGGTTGTCCTCCATGAGCCGGGCGGTGTTGAGGAGCGAGCGCGTTGCCGCGGTCTCCTCCTGGCGGCGGATCAGGTTGGCCTTGGCCGTCCGCTCCGCCTCCACCACCTTGTTGACCAGCTCGCGGATCTCGCCCGGCAGGATCACGTCCTTCACGCCGAGTTCGGTCACCTCGATGCCGGTCTCCGCGATGCGCTCGTGCACGAACGCGCGCAGCTCCGCGTCGAGCGCGTTCTTGGCCGCGAGCACCTCGTCGAGCGTGCGCGCCGCAACCGCCTCGCGGATCGCGAACTGCACGAGCCGGTAGAGCCATGCGTCCACGTCCGCGACCGCGCCGACCGCGCGCTCCGGATCGACGATCCGGCGGAACGCGGTGAGCGTCACGCGCAGGCCGATGCGGTCCTTCGTCAGCATCTCCTGCGCGGTGATCTCGACCGCTTGCGGCCGCAGGTCGAGGCGCTTGATCTCGACCTTGCGATCGACGCTCCAGTAGGCGTGGCGCCCCGGCGCGAGCCGCTCCACGAACCGGCCCTCGACGTAGAGGAGGCCCGCCTCGTGGTTCTCGATCACGGTCTCGCTCACATAGGTCGACCGCGTGCGGTCGATCATCGCGAGGAAGCGCGGCGCGACCTTCGGCTCGCGTGCCACGTCGATGCGCTCGACCTCGACGCGCGTTGCGACCTTCCAGTAGACGCGCGTCAGCCACGGGCCGAGCACGATCACCGGACGTCCGTCGAGCTTGACGATCGCGATCTCGCCGGCGCCGGTCTCGACCGCCTCGAACAGGTCGGCGACCAGATCCGGCCGCGCGGCCTTGAGCACGGCGTAGCGCTCGGCCGGGAAATCGGCGCGCACGACCGCGAACACCTCGGCCGCAAGCTCGCGCTTGGGATCGAGCAGGCGGTGGCGGCCCGGCTCGAGCACCCGCTCGAACCGGCCGTTGCGGGTGAGGAACGCGCGCTCGCCGTCCTTCACGGTTACGCGCAGCATCAGCCAATGCCGAGTCATGGCACGTCTCCTTTGTTCTCCCGCCGGCCGCGCCGGCGAGCTGTCGCTTCGTTCGAGGACGTGAGAACCGGACGCGGCTTCGCGTGGGAAACGGCGGGCCCGGGCTTGAGCCCGCGCGCGAGGGCGGGCGCACGCGTCCGCGCGCCGCGCCGAAGCGCGACGTCGAACGGTGAAGCCGCCGTGCGCGCGGGCGGTATCCGCCCCGGCGCAGAGCCGGTCTCACGGTGTCCTGGTTCGGAAGAAAGGCCTTTCGGCCGCTCGACCGGACCGCGACTGAAGCGGGCGTCCGGTCCCCTTCAAAGGGTTTCAGCTTAACAGGCTGAACCGGAGCGCTGGAGCGGGATTCGAACCCGCGACCCGATGCATATCAGGCATCTGCTCTTTCCCACTGAGCTATCCTCGCTGGTGATCGCTTGTTTCCTGGACAAGGATCGCTTCGTTCGGCGGAACACGGACATGCAGAGCACACCGCGCCGGCCGGGATCTCACGAGCCCGGGCCCGAGGCCGAGCGAAGGGACGCGGCTTATGCATCAAACAGTCGTGCAATGCAAGCGGTTTTTGTTAGGTCGCGCATAATTTTGTTTGCAAAGTTTTGCGCGGAAGAATTTGCGTTGCCTCATATCGAACGCGCGTGGTCGGCGAGACGTAATTATCAGTCGAATGAAGAGCACCGGGAGAGCAGATCGTGCGCGAGCAAGGCCCGGCCTTTCGTTTTGTTTCGCGGACGCGCCGAAGGAAAGGCTGCCGGTCACACCCGGCCAACCCGGGCGACGAACGTCATTCGAACGGAAAATCCGGCCGGCGATAAAGATCGTCGATTTCGCCGAGGCGATATTCCTTGCCCCCGGCGTTGATTTTGGCGTGCGCCCGATGGGCGGTCGTGAGCCGCTCCATGACGAAGCGGACGGCCTCCCCGAGATTGAAGTCCTCGACGAACTCCTCGATCGCCGTCGGCCCGTAGGGAGGATGCTGCCAAGTAACCGAGGCAGCGGCGGTGAAATCGGCTTGCAACATATGAGCCTCGCGTTTCTTCTGCGTTCGATACGGAAAATGCGGTACCGCAAACCGGTTAATTTATTGACATCATTGGTTTCTTGGAAAAATGGGCGGGCGTCGTTCGGCCCAGGATTGGCTCAGGTGTGCCAATGGCGACGAGGGGTAATGGCCGTGCCTATGCCGAACGCCGCTTGACAACCCGGACAGGCGCCGGGGGCGCGGACCAAAGCTGCACTCGGTAGTGATCCTCTCCGCTTAGGCCATCCCCGGATAGAGTATCCAGGCCGCCATACGAGACTCGAGCGCGGTAATTACCCGGAGAAAGCTCAACGCGCTTTGCGTCGGGGAAATAGTCAGTGCAACCAGCAACAACGATCCGGCCAGAAGCAACACTCAGTTCGGCTTCGACAACCTGATCCCACTCGGAAGAATCGTCATCCGGTTCCTGGTCATGAATTTCCAACGCGACAGGAACATCCATGTTGCGTACCGTACCAATCCCGATTGTCCCTGGGGCCAATGCAAGCAACCGGGTAGTCGCCTCTTCAGTCCAGCTCTCGGACAAATTGCCCACTGCAGCTTCATCTTGGATGTAGAATTGAAAATAATCGGCGAAGAGCGAGAGTTCCAGCGATTTCATATTCGAAATACCTTGGTGGATTTCGCCATGAGCGCACGTCACGTCAGTTGAAGATCAGACCCGCCGCCGCGTAGCTTGCGGCTTCGATTTTCCCCTGGGCGCCGCCCGTTCGCGCTTCGCCGCCACGCGATTGGCCGCTGCCAGTGCCGTCCGCGCCCAGGCGACCAGCTCATCGGGTTCGTCGAACAGCCGCTCCGGCGCACGCCAAAAAGAAAGGTCGATGGTGACGCCCTTCTTCTCGTAATTGAGGGGCGGAAAGGACTCGGCCTCCTTGAAGGCTGCCCGGTTATCGCCATCGACCCGGAAATAGAGCGTATTGTCGCTCACCATCCCCAACATCACCCCGTCACAAAACACGCCGGTCTTGCTGAACATGCGCCGCAGGGTGATGTGTCCGAGCGGCGCGAGCTGCTCGCGCAGAAATTCGGCAAAACTCTCGCTGGCAACCATCGCCCGCCCTCCGTCCTGCGCCCGCCGCTTGGTGATCACAGGGTAGCGCAGACGACGCTCTTACGGCGAGATGACCTGATCTTCGAAACGCCGTCCCACTCGGATTTCGTCCGACCCGCTCTTGAATTACTATCCTAGAAATGGGATATAGCGTTGATGGCGCGAACCCTACTGCCAGGCGAGAAGCCGCTCGACTGGGTGGGCTCGTCCAAGCGCGACTTCCTAGGTTTCCGGAGCCGGTGAAGGACGAAATGGGCTATGCCCTTGGCGTGGCGCAGTTCGGAAGCAAGCACCCATCCGCCAAGCCGTGGAAGGGTCAAGGCCCTGGCGTGTTCGAGGTGGTCGAAGACCACGATCGGAACACTTATCGGGCCGTCTACACGGTGCGGTTCAGGGAGGTCGTGTACGTGTTGCACGCCTTCCAGAAAAAAGCTCCCAAGGACATCAAGACGTCGCAGGTCGACGTCGACCTCGTCGCGCGACGGCTTAAGGCAGCACAACAGGATTACGAGGCCCGCTATGGCACGCCGAAAGACCAGGCCTGACGACGAAACGATCACCCGAGGCACGGGCAATTTGTTTGCCGACCTCGGCTACGCGGACGCCGACGAGCGCCAAACCAAGCTTCGGTTGGCACACGCGATCAACGGCGTGATTACGCGCAAGCGCCTCACCCAAGCTTCCACGGCGGCAAAGCTCGGCGTCAACCAGCCGAAGGTCTCAGCGCTGGCAAACTATAAGCTCGATGGCTTCTCAGTCGAACGGCTGATGACATTTCTCACGGCACTCGATCAGGATATCGAGATCGTGATCAAGACGAAAGCTCGCTCCCGCGGAGCCGGTCGAATTTCCGTCGTGGCGGCATAACGGCAATTCTGTCTGCCCCTACTCCCACTCGATCGTGCCGGGCGGCTTCGAGGTCACGTCGTAGACCACGCGGTTGACGCCCTTGACCTCGTTCACGATGCGGGTGGCGACGCGGCCGAGGAAGCCCATGTCGAACGGATAGAAGTCCGCCGTCATGCCGTCGGTCGAGGTCACCGCGCGCAGGCCCACCACGTGGTCGTAGGTGCGGAAGTCGCCCATCACGCCCACGGTCTTGACCGGCAGGATCACCGCGAACGCCTGCCAGATGTCGTCGTAGAGGCCGGCGCGGCGGATCTCCTCGATGAAAACGTCGTCGGCGAGGCGGAGGATGTCGAGCTTCTCCTTGGTGATCTCGCCCGGGCAGCGGATGGCGAGCCCCGGGCCCGGGAACGGATGGCGGCCGACGAAAGCCTCGGGCAGGCCTAGTTCGCGGCCGAGCGCGCGCACCTCGTCCTTGAACAGCTCGCGCAGCGGCTCGACCAGCTTCATGTGCATGCGCTCGGGCAGGCCGCCGACGTTGTGGTGCGACTTGATGGTCACCGAGGGTCCGCCGGTGAACGAGACGCTCTCGATCACGTCGGGATAAAGCGTGCCCTGCGCCAGGAACTCGGCACCGCCCACTTTCTTTGCTTCCGCCTCGAACACGTCGATGAACAATTTGCCGATGGTCTTGCGCTTTAACTCCGGGTCCTCCACCCCGTGCAGCGCGTCGAGGAAGAGCTTCTCCGCCTCCACGTGCACCAGCGGAATGTTGTAGCTGTCGCGGAACAGCGTGATGACCTTCTGCGCCTCGCCGAGGCGCAGCAGTCCGTGGTCGACGAAAACGCACGTGAGCTGATCGGCGATCGCCTCATGGATGAGCACCGCGGCGACCGCCGAGTCGACGCCGCCGGAAAGCCCGCAGATCACGCGGCCGCGGCCGACCTGCGCACGGATCTTGTCGATCGCCTCGTCCTTGAACGCGCGCATGGTCCAGTCGCCGCGGCAGCCGGCGATGTTGCGCACGAAATTGCGCAGCAGCGCCGCGCCGTGCGGCGTGTGCATCACTTCGAGATGGAACTGGGTGGCGTAGAATTTGCGCTTATCGTCGGCGATGACCGCGATCGGGGCGTTCGCCGACGTGCCGACCGAGCGAAAACCTTCCGGCAATTTGGTCACGCGGTCGCCGTGGCTCATCCACACCGGATAGCGCTCGCCCTTGCGCCATACGCCGTCGAACAGCGCGCTTTCGTCGGTGACCTCGACCTCGGCGCGGCCGAACTCGCGATGGTGCCCGCCCTCGACCTTGCCGCCGAGCTGCTGCGCCATCGCCTGCTCGCCGTAGCAGATGCCGAGCACCGGCACGCCGGCCTGATAGATCGCGGGGGGAGCAAGCGGCGCGTCTTTGTCGAGCACCGATGAAGGCCCGCCGGAGAGGATCACGCCCTTCGGCCGCATGGCCGCGAAAGCGGGCTCGGCTTTGTTGAACGGCACGATCTCGGAATAGACCCCCTCCTCGCGCACGCGCCGCGCGATGAGCTGGGTAACCTGCGAACCGAAATCGATGATGAGGATTTTGTCGTGCATCGGGCGCCGTGGGCTTGTCGGCCGGTGCCGCGTGGAATCGACCCAACGGCCGTCCGGGGGCGACTTGTGCAGCGCAGGGCTTCGCCGGTCAAGCCCGGCGAGACGACAGAGGACGGACGACAGAGGACAGATCGCTGCCGGCCTTCCTCCCGCTTAATCCGTCCTCCGTCGTCTGTCCTCCGTCGTCCGATGCGGCTACCCTCCCGGCCCGATCACAGGACAGGAGAGCATCCATGGACATCAGCCTGCGCGGCCGCACCGCCATGATCACCGGGGCCAGCAAGGGGCTCGGCCTCGCCATGGCGACCCGCTTCGCCGCGAGCGGCGCCGACGTCGCGCTGCTGGCGCGCCGGCCCGGGGTGCTGGCAGAGGCGAAGGAGGCGGTCTCGGCGCGCGCCAAGGGCAAGGTCGCGGTTTTTGCCTGCGACGTGTCGAAGGCGGCCGAGATCGAACGCGCCCACAAGGGCATCATGGATGTGTTCGGCAAGGTCGACATCCTGGTCAACAATGCCGGGGAATCGAAGGCGATGCCCTTTACCAGCATCACCGATGAACTCTGGCAGGCCGATCTCGACCTCAAGCTCTTCGCCGCCATCCGCACTTGCCGCCTCGTGCTCGACGGGATGAAGGCGCGCCGCTGGGGCCGCATCATCAACGTGCTCAACATCGGCGCCAAGGCGCCGCGCGCGAACGGCGCGCCCACCGCGGTCTCGCGTGCCGCCGGCATGGCGCTCACCAAGATCCTCGCCGGCGAATACGCGCCGCACAATGTGCTCATCAACGCGCTGCTCGTGGGGCAGATCGTGAGCGATCAATGGGTGCGCCGGCACGCGAACCAGGGCGCCAATATTCCGTTCGAGGAGTTCACCGCCAAGCAGGGCGCCAACATCCCGCTCGGCCGCATGGGCACGGCCGAAGAGTTCGCCAACATCGCCTGCTTCCTCGCGTCGGACGAAGGCGGCTTCATCACCGGCACCGCGATCAACGTCGACGGCGGCCTCTCCCCGGTGGTGTGACAGGCGCTCAACAAATTCATCGTCATCCTGAGGAGCTCGGCGCGAAGCGCCCGAGCGTCTCGAAGGATGGCCACAAGCACGGTGACGGCTTCCATCCTTCGAGACGGTCGCGCGCAAGGGCGCGCGACCTCCTTCAGGATGACGTTTTGTTTGTTGCACGCGCCAACCAGGCGGCGAAAGTCAACTCTTCCCCGGATATTCCGCCGGGAGCACGAATGGGAACGGGCCTGGATAGCGCTCGATATAGATCGTGTGCGAGACGATGCCGGTTTCGCGCCGATAGCGGTGCAGCTGATAGGCGGGCGGCTCGAGCACCAGGGCGCCCGTATGCTCTTCGGTGATGTCGAACATCACTTGGTGGGCGACGCCCGGCGAAATCGAGCAGATCGTGCCGGCAAAGCGCGTCTCGATGGCGCGGTGATGATGACCGCACAGGATGCGCTCGACGTTCCCATGCGGCCGCACGATCTCGGCGAGCCGCTCCGCGCCCTCGATCAGGCGGATGCGGTCCATGTGGCGGATGCCGCAGTCGAACGGCGGATGATGCATGAAGATGACGGTCGGCTTGTCGGGCGCGCGCGCGAGCGCCCGCTCGAGAAAGGCAAGCCGGCGCGCGCACAGCGCTCCCTCGCCCTTGCCCGGCACCAGCGTGTCGAGCCCGATCAGCCGCACCGGAAAGTCGTCGACGACGAACTGCACGAACTCCGGGTCTTCGGTCACGCCGCGATATTCGGCGAGCACGCGCCGCAGGTTGTCGCGCCGGTCGTGATTGCCGGGGATCACAAAGAACGGAAGGTCGAGCCGGCGCAGCATGAGCTTGAGCTGCTCGTATTCCTCGACAAGGCCGCAGTCGGTGAGGTCCCCGGTGATCAGCACCGCGTCCGGACGCGGGCGAAGCGCGATCACCGCGTCGACCGCCCGCTCGGTCATCATGTTGGTCTCGACCACGCGGTTGGCCGCAAGGCCGCGGGGACGCACGTGCAGGTCGGTGATTTGCGCGATCAGCATCAGGGCAACTAATTCGTCGCCGGTAGCTTGAGCGCGGTACGCTCGACGTAGGGCCGCATGATTTCGTCCGCGGCGCGCTGCGCCGCCGCGACCGCCTCCGTCGGCGTCTTCTTGCCGGCGAGCACCGCCTGCAGTTCGTCCTCCATGGCCTTGCGCACGGCCACGGTCTTATAGGTCGCGAACCACGGCTTGGCATAGGCGAGCTGATCGATCGCGATCTTGGCGTCGGGGTTCTTCGCCATGAACTCCACCATCTCCGGCAGCTTGTAGGCGGCCATGTTGGGCGCGAAATATCCGGTGGCGCGGCTCCACCAGCCCGATTGCTCCGGCGCGGTGAGCCATTTGATCAAGGTCCAGCCGGCCGCGCGCTTGGCGTCGTCAAGGCCGCGCGGCTGTACCAGCGAGGCGCCGCCGATCGGCACCGTGTTGCGCACGTTCTTCGGCACGAACGCCACCTTGTAGGGGAACTTGGCGTTGGTGCGGATGTGGGTCAGCGAGCCGGTCGAGAGCAGCATCATCGAGACCTGTCCCGACAGGAATGCGGTCGAGATCGCCGGCGCCTTCTGCTCGCCGGCCGCGTGGACCTTGTGTTTGTGCACGAGATCGGACCAGAAGGTGAGCGCGCCGAGCGTCGTCGGCGTGTCGTAGTAGATTTCCCCGCCGTATTCCTCGTTGAAATAGCGGCCGCCGTTCGACATCGCCAGCGCCGAGAGGATCCATCCGCCGTAATCATAGTTCGACGGCATCAGCACGCCCCAGCGGGTCACGCGATCGCCCTCGCGGCGGGTAAGCTTTTTGGCGGCGGCGACGAGGTTGTCCCAGGTCTGCGGCGCACGATCGGGATCGAGCCCGGCCTCGCGGAAGTGGTCGGCGTTGTAATAAAGCAGCGGCGTCGAGTTCTGGAACGGCACGCCGTAGACCTTGCGGTCGATCACCGCGTTGGCGTGGAGCGCCGGGAAGAACTGCCCCATGAATTTCTCGTTGCTGTTCCCGTCGCGCGCGATCAGGTCGTCGAAGGCGACGATCTCGTCCTCGATCACCAGATCGGTGAGGAAATTTGCCGACATGATCACGGCGGCGGGCGGCTTGCCCGCCTGCGTCGCGGAGCGGGTCTTGATCAGGGTCTCGTCGTACGAGCCGGTGTAGACCGGCGTCGCCTTGATGTCAGGATGGGCCGCGTTGAATTGCTTGATCAATTTGGCCATGTCGCGCGCGAGCTGCCCATCGACCGGCACCGGGAAGAACAAGTCGATGTCGGTAGCGCCGGCGCTGCCGGCCGAAAGCAGGCCGGCCGCGAGCGCGCTCGCACGCAAGAATTTCTGCCAGGCAAAAGTCATCCGAACTCTCCCCTATTTCAGGCCCGAGGCCATGAAGCTGTTGACGAAGCGGCGTTGGAACAGCAGGAACCCGATGATGAGCGGCGCCACCACGAGCAGCGTGCCGGCCGCGGTCACGCCCCAGGCCTGCGCGCCTTCGGCGCCGAGCGTGAACATGGCCAAGCCGACCGTGAGCGGACGCCGGTCCGGCGAATTGATCACCATCAGCGGCCACAGGAACTCGTTCCAATGGGCCGTGACGGAGACGATGGCAAAGGCAAGCATGGCGGGGCGCGTGAGCGGCAGATAGACGTGCACGATCAGCTCCCACCAGCGCGCGCCATCGGTGAGCGCGGCGTCCTCGAGTTCGCGCGGGACCGTGCGGAAGGCCTGACGCATCAGAAACGTCCCGAAGGCGGAGGCAAAGTACGGCGCCATCACGCCCGGCAACGTATCGTAAAGCCCGAGCTGTGCGACGGTGCGCAAGTTCGGCACCAATAGAACGATCGGCACCAGCATGAGCTGAACGAGGAAGAGATAGAACAATGCGGTTCGACCGGGAAAGCGCAGCCGCGCGAAGGCATAGCCGGCAAGCGAGATGGTGATGAGTTGGAGGGCGAGGATGCCGCCGCAGATGACGATCGTGTTGAAATAATAGAGCGCGAAGTCCGCCGAGTCCCACGCCTCGCGAAAATTGGCAAGCGTGGGGACGTAGTCCGGGACGAGCGACGCCATCGCTGCGCTGCCGGCGCGCTCCGGTCGGAACGCCGCGACGAGCATCCATACGAACGGCGTGGCCCAGGCGAGCGCAAGCGCGGCCACGAGCAGGCGACCGGGGCGCAACGCGGCCCTGATCGTCTTTCCGTTCATTCGCGCCCCTCGAGATTGTGCTCCAGGCGGCGCAGCGAGAGCGCGGTGAGCGCCAGCAGCAGCGCCAGCATGACGACGGTTGCGGCCGCGGCCCTGCCGGGATCGTAGCGCTCCACCGCCTGCTGATAGACGTAGAACAGCAGCAGGTTGGTGGAATCCGAGGGGCCGCCCTTGGTCAAAATGAAAATGTGGTCGACCTGGGTGATCACCCCGAGAAGCCCGATCACCAGGACGAAGGCGAGCGTCGGACGCAAGTAAGGCAGCGTGACGAAATGCAGCCGCTGCCACATGTTGGCGCCGTCGAGAAGCGCGACCTCATAGGCCTCGGGCGGGATCGCCTGGAGGCCGGCGAGGAAGAACAGCATGTAATAGCCGGCGTTCTTCCACACCGTCAGGCCCATGATCGAATAGAGCGCGATGTCCGGATCGCCGAGCCAGTTTGCGCCCTGGACGCCGAGTTTCGCGAGATAATAGTCGAGCAGACCGACGCCGGGCAGGAAAATGAACAGAAAGAGCGACGCGGCGGCGACCAGTGGGATCAACACCGGCAGGAAGAAGATCGAGCGGATGAGCGCGTTGACGCGCGTGGAATGCACCAGCGTAAGCGCGAACGCGAGCGCGAGGATCAGGCTCGGCACCACGGTTCCGACCGCGTAGACGAGATTGTTCCACAGCGCGCGGCGGAACGCGGGGTCGCCAGCGAGCGCCTGATAATTTTCCAGCCCGAATGCCCCGCCGCCCCGCGAGCCGGCGTGAAGCGACTGCCACATCACCTGCGCGGTCGGCCAATAGGTGAAGACGGCGAGGAACAGGAGCGAGGGACCGAGCAAGGCAAGGCCGCGCAGGTGGCGCAGCCGCCGGCGCGGCTGTCGGGCGCGCCCTACCCTGGCGCCCGTCGTCGGAACGACCAGTTCCGCCATGCGATGCCCCCGCTCCACCTTATCAACCCTGCTTTGCCGCGCAGCATGACACTATGCTGACGAAAGCGTGACAATCCCATCCGTCCCGCGATGCAACGGAGGGCCGGGTCGTCCCTGCATTTGTGAAAAATTTCACATATGGTTGTTGATCCGTCAGCTACCGTTTCGAGAGCGCTCCACCAGAGATACCTCCACGCGAGAATCGAAGGACACTAGCAACTCAATGATTCTAGTGCCGCTTTGAACCCGGGGTTTGCAACCGAACGCGCGGAAAATGTTGTGCGAACTTCGGGTTCGCGGCACTAGATGCACGATTGCGGTTGACCAGCTTGCGTTCTCGACGCATTCCTGGATTCAGCTGACTCGCGGAGATCGGTTCATGTCAAAGATCGTTCGGATTCCGATCAACAACGTCTATGCGGACGGCGACTACACGGGGCGCGTCTTCGTCGGCGCCAAGAAGAAGCCGATGAACGTGCTCCTTGACACCGGAAGCAGCGCGTTTGCTTTGAATGTCAGCAAGTACCGTCCGGCCGCCGGAGACAAGACGACCAGGCTTGCGCAAACTCAAAGTTACGCAGACAACAGCAGTTGGACCGGTGCCGTTATCCAAACAACTGTTTCGGTCGGCGACGACGGATCCTCAGTCACCGCGACCGGCATAAATGCGGCGATCGCCTACAAGCATTCGCGCGATATGTTCGGGAAGACTGACGGCATTCTGGGCCTCGCCTACGCCCCGCTCGACGACGCATACAGAATGGAAAAAGATACTTGGTCGCATCGCTACACGGCGCGTAGCGTCAAGAACGGCAAAGAGCACGCCATCGTCCCTTACCTGATGCAGTTGAAGAAGAAGGGAGGTATGCCGGATAAGTTTTCGTTCCAGACCAAACGCTCGTTGGTCCATCGCGGAGGAGCCGGTGCCGATGATCCGTTGAACCAGGGATGGATGATCATCGGCGGCGGGGAAGAAAGCAAAGAGCTCTATTCCGGCAAGTTCGAAACTGTAAAGGTTCTGTCCGACGAATGGTACAGCACCAATCTCATGGCAATCAGCGTCGGCGACAAGCCGGTGATTCCCGTGCGTGAGCGCGGCAACACCGGAACGGTGTCGAACTCGATCGTCGACAGCGGCACCAACAGCCTCGTTCTCGGGCGGCATTTGCGGGCACTCATCCTGGAGGACTTCACCCCCGGTCAACGCGCATTATTGAGCAGGTCGATTTCGGAAAAGTCCGACAACCGGCCGATCTCCATGAGCAGACTGAATTTGGCCGCGTGGCCGGACATCATCTTCATCCTGCAGGGCCTCCACGGGGACGTCCGGATTCGCGTGCGCCCCCGCGACTACTGGCAGGTGAATGCGCCCAAGGTCGGCGTCGCGACGGCGGCAATTACCGCGGGAGACGGTGGTTCCCACATACTTGGCCTATTTCACGATTTTCGATGGCGAAGCAGACGGTGGCAAAGGCGTCGTCAAATTCGCGCCGAGCAAATGGTAAGCCCGCTGGGCGGGGAAGGTCAGGATTTTCGCAGCACTGAAACAAAGAACCCGTCGGTGTCGGTGCGCGCGGGCGTCATCAGCAGGCCCGCCTCGGACACCAGCACGGCGCGGCGGAAGAGATAGGCGCGTTCACCCAGCCCCTCGCACACCTGCGCGGGGGGGACGAGCGCAAAGGTCGGATCGCGCGCGAGAAACGCGCGGACTTGATGGTCGTTTTCCTCTGCCAACACCGAGCAGGTCACGTAGGCGATGCGGCCGCCCGCCTTCACCAACGCAGCGGCACGATCGAGCGCCGCCTCCTGCTCCTGGCTCCGCACGGCGAGCGAACCCGGCCGCACGCGCCACTTGGCGTCGGGATTGCGCCGCCACGCGCCGATGCCGGTGCACGGCGCGTCGATGAGCACCAGATCGGCGCGCCCGGCGAGGTCGGCGAGAACGTCGGCATTCCCGCGCGGGGTGCGGACCTGGACGTTCCGCGCCCCCGCCCGCTCGAGCCGCGCGTGAATGGGCGCGAGCCGGCGCTTATCGCTGTCGGTGGCATAGATCTGGCCGTGGTTCTCCATCCTCGCCGCGAGCGCCAAGGTCTTGCCGCCGGCTCCAGCGCACAGGTCGACCACCTGCTCGGTCCTCGTCGCGCCGGCGAGCAGTGCGGCAAGTTGCGATCCCTCATCCTGCACTTCAACCGTGCCCTTGAGGAACGCGGGTTCGGCGTGGATCGCCGGGCTTTTGGCCTCCGCCCCGAGACGAAGACGCAGCCCGACCGGCGACCAGCGGGTCGGCTCGGGGCCGAGGGCGGAAAGGGTGGCGAGCACGGCCTCGCGGTCAGCCTTGAGCGTATTGACCCGCAGGTCGAGAGGCGCGCGCGCCGCGAGCGCCCCGAGTTCCGCCGCACGGGCGTTGCCGAAGACGCGCGCAAAGTTGGCGTCGAGCCACTCGGGATAGTCGCCGGCGACCCAGGGTGGCGCCTCGGCGAGGCTCGCCGCGTCGAGCCGACTGCGTTCCTGCTCCGAGAGCGGCGCCGGTGCAAACCGGCCTGCATCGCAAAGCGCGCCGATCGCCTCGCGCTCGAGCCCGCGTTCGAGGCGCAGCATACCGAGCAGGATCGCGCGCGGCGTCCCCTCGTCCATGATCCAGGCAGCCGACGCGCGGCGGCGCAGCGCGTCGTAGGTCAGGCCGGCGATCGCGGCGCGATCGCCCGACCCGGCGAAACGATGCGCGAGGCCCCAATCCTTGAGCGCATCGGCGGCCGGGCGGCGGCGCGCGTCGATGTCGGCGAGCACCTCGATGGCGGCGGAAAGGCGGGCGGCGGGCGTCATCCCGCTTCAGGGCTCGACCGGACTAAGGATGTCGAGGGCGCGCTCCTGCCAGAGCTGCCGCGTCAGGCTGCGCTGAATCTTCCCGCTCGTCGTCTTGGGGATGCTGCCGGGTCGGACGAGCACGATTTCATGCGCAGCGAGGTCATGCTCATTGCTGATCGCTTCGCGGATGAGCTTTTCGATTTCGTCGATGGCGACTTGGTGGCGCTGCGCGCGCTCGACTTCCTGCACGAGGACCAGCTTCTCGATGCCGCGATGGTCGGCGTAGGAAAACGCGGCGCCGCTGTTCCGGCGCAGCGCCGGATGAACCGACTGCATCGTCGCTTCGAGGTCCTGCGGATAATGATTGTTGCCGTAGATGATGATCACGTCCTTGATGCGGCCGGTGATGTAGACTTCGCCGGCCGCGTCGAGAAATCCAAGGTCGCCGGTGCGCAGCCAGGAGGCGCCACCCTCCCCCGCGATCGTCGCCGCGAAGGTCTCGGCGGTCGCCGCGGCATTGCGCCAATAGCCGGCCGCCACGTGGGCGCCGCGCAGCCAGATTTCGCCGATCATGTCCGCGGGCAGCCGGTGAAGCGACTCGGGATCGACGATCGCCATCTCCTCCCCGGCGACCGCCCGGCCGCAGCCGACCAGCACCTGCGCGTCGTCGCTGCTCTTCGCCGCGGCAATCGTCCCCTCGCGCAACGCCGCGCGGCTCACGGTCCGGGTCACGACGCCGCCGCCGCGGCGTCCGCCCGCGATCTGCAAGGTCGCCTCCGCCATGCCATAAGCGGGATACATGGTGCGCGGATCGAAGCCGTAGGGCGCAAATTTCGCGGTGAACTGCGCGATCGTGGCGGCGCGCACCGGCTCGGCCGCGTTGACGGCGACCTTCCAGCAGGACAGATCGACGCCCTCCATCTGCTCGGCGCGGAAACGGCCCACGCACAGGTCGTAGGCGAAGTTCGGCGCGCTCGAGACTTCCGCGCGATAGCGGGAGATGGCGCGCAGCCACGTCAGCGGCCGCTGGATGAAGCTCGTCGGCGAGAGGATGACGCAGAGCGCCCCGAGATAGAGCGATTCGAGCACATGCAGGATGAGGCCCATGTCGTGATAGAATGGAATCCACACGACGCAGGTCGATTGCCGCGTGTTACCGAAGGTCACGCGGATCATTTCCAAATTTGTCAGCAGATTGCCGTGGGTGACGATCACGCCTTTCGGCGCCGAGGTCGAGCCCGACGTATATTGAAGAAAGCCGATGTCCGCCCGCGTCGCGGCCGAGGTCGGCGCCCCGCCGTCCGCACGCTGATACAAACTATCGACCGCGATCCATTCGAGGCCGGCCTCGCGCAGGCGCGCGAGAACGTCCGCTCTGGTCTCGACCAAGGCGCTGCTGGTGAGCACAATCCGCGGGGCGCAGTCGGCGGCGATGTTTTCGCTCGAATCGTACGTGCTGGTGCGGCGCGGCGGCATCATCGGCACGGCAATGACGCCGGCGATCAGACAGCCGAAGAAGGCGACGATGAAGTCGAGCCCTGGTGGGAACGTCAGGAGCGCGCGGTCGCCCCTTTGCAAACGGCGCGCGAGATACGCGGCAACGATGCCGGCGCGCCGGTCAAGCTCGGCAAAGCTCAGCTCGGCCTCTTCGTCGCCCTTCTCGGAGAGGAAAACGTAAGCGCGGTCGCCGGGTTGCTCGGCGGCGCGCCGGCGCAGCAGATCGACCATGGATGAAAATTCGAACATGGGGCGGCCGCGCGCCGGGCGATCAGCCGGGCTGGCTGACTTGCCTGGCGTGCCCGGCCAGGTGATCCGCCAATGCCGCGATGGTCGGTCGTGCGATCATGTCGTCGGACGTGATCGGCACGTTGAGCAACTCCTCGAGCGCGAACAAAAAACTCGTGCGCGCGACCGAATCCATGCCGAGGCTCGCGAAGGTCGCGCTCACGTCGATCCGCTCTCGCGGCAGCTCCATGAGCGTCGCGAGATAATCCACGCACCACGCCGAGATGGCGGCCGCGCTGCGCGCCTGAGCGCGGGCTGCATCGGGGATTAAAGCGGCGCCGAAGCCGGCCGCCGCGATAGGCACGGGTTTGCCTTGCGGCTGGCGCTGCGGGCTCGCACTCGTGGGCGGCAATCCCCGTATTTTGCGGCACGCGGCCAGGAACGCCGCGATGTCCGACTCCTCGAGCAGCGGCCGCAGCGCCGCGACCTGCGCAAAATCCAGATCCCACCAGCGCAGTTCCAGGAGCTCGGCGATGACCTCGTCGGAGAAGCGTTGCGCGACGACGCGCGCGGGATTTCCAAAGACGATGGCGTAAGGCGGAACGTCGCCGAGCACCACCGCGCCCATGCCCACGATTGCCCCGTCGCCGATGGTGACGCCCGACAAGATCAGCGCGTTCGACGCGACCCAGACGTCCGAGCCGACCACGATGTCGCCGCGCGACTCCTCGCGACTTGGCGGCTTTGCGCCGCCAAACACGCTTTCCAACGAGAAGGTCGTGATCGCCTTGCTGGGATGCTGGCCGCCGAGAACGAAGGTCGATCCTTTGGCGAGGCTGCAATACCGGCCGACCTTCAGCTTGGCGCCAAAAGTCCGGACGTCCGGCCAGCCATGCGAATAGTCGCCGATTTCGAAACCGTGCTGCACGACGTAATAGGCGAGTTGGCGCCGCAGATGATGGCGGCGAGCAATGCCGAGCCGGTACAGTCGCTGCTGTTGCTTACGCCAGAATGGGCTGGTCAAGCCAAATCACCTGTCCTCAAGATCGGCGGGGTTATACGCATAACGGCGCCGCTCGCCAACGCCCTTCAAGCATTCGGCCGAAGCCCAACTTTCAGATGCCTGCCTTGAGCGCGGCAAGTTGCGGTTCGATCCGCGCCAGCACGTTCCCGGGGGAAATCCGCCGCATCCCGTCGAGCGTCACTTGCCCGTCGTCGGGAAGCACGGGATGGATGAAGCGGGAATGATCCAGAACCCGCGTCGCCCCGAACAGGCCGAAAGCAGGCGTGCCGACCGAAGCGGCGAGATTCATCGGACCCGAATCCGGCCCAACGAAACAATCGGCTTCATGCAGCAGCGCGGCGGCGGCGAGGACGGTCGTGTCGCAGGCATTGACCGTGGGCGCACCGCGGGTGGCCGCGATGAGCTTTTCGGCGTTGGCGCTCTGCGCCGGACCGCCGATCAGGAAGACGGTGCCGCTGATGCGCGCGCGCAACGCCGCGATGAACTCAATCCAATGCTCCGGCGGCCACTCCTTGAGCGGATGCGACCCGCCGAGGCCGAGCACGATCCAGGGTCGCGCGTGGAGCCGGTATTTTTCCCACGCGGCGGCAATCGCGGCGTCCGGCAGCCGCAGGTTCGGCTCCTGGCTCGAAAACGGCGTCTTCATCTGCGCCATCAACGGCGGCAGCCATTCGAAGTGATAAGGTTCGCGCGCGAGCGCCCGGTCCACGCCCGGATTGGTGATGAACCACCGCTGGCGGCCGAGCCCGGTGCCGATCCGGTTGGGAATCCGGGCGAGGAAAGAAGCAACCGCCGGCCGCAAGGTCGGGTCGAGAAACCACGCGGTATCGCACTCGAGGCGGCGGAGCATGGCGACGAGACGGATGAGATGCACGGCGCGCTGCAGCTCGGGGCCCCGGCTTTCGAAATAGAGCGTGCGCTCGATGCACGGCTCCGCCTGGAGCAGTTCCTGCGCATGGGTCGACGGCGCGGCAAGAAAGACGATCTTGCCGCCCGGCGAGACTGCCGCAATGGCGCGCAGATACGGCAGATTCCAGGTGACGTCCCCGATGCCCTGCTTGGACTGTATGACGACGGTCGACGCCATGGATCCAGAGACTAGGAGAGCAGCACACGCACGGCGAATATCAGCCACATCAGCAACAGCACGAGCGCGCCCGCGGCAAACGCCTGGAACCGGCGGCCGACGTGGTTCGAGGTGACGTGGATCGCCGCGTGCAGAATGCGCAATATCACGAAAATCCAGGCCATCAGCACGAACAGCAGGTCGGCCTTGCGCAGGAACAGCGCCAGGATGGTGAGCACATAAAACAGCACCGGCAGCTGGAACTGATTATGATAGCAGTTGGAAATCTGCTGCACGCGCGGCGGCCAGGCGAGCTGACCGAGCGCGATGTCGCCGACGCGCGCCTCGCCGCGGCGCACCGCGGTGTAACGCACCGCGCCCATCCAGAACAGCAATACGAACGTCAGCGCGACGAGCACGAACAGCGGCGCCAGAATATCCTGAACCGTCATTGGGTAATTTCCACGTCGTCGTTTCGGTCAAACAAACATGGCGTCATCCTGAGGAGGCCGCTCGCGGACGCGAGCGGCCGTCTCGAAGGATGGGGACAAGCACCGAGCCTGCTGCCATCCTTCGAGACACTCGGCGCGAAGACGCGCCGAGCTCCTCAGGATGACGATGAATTTGTTGCACGCGCCACCGCTCACGTGCGCGAGGGATAATTCGGGCTCTCACGCGTGATCGTCACGTCGTGCACGTGGCTTTCGCGCAAGCCGGCGCCGGAGATGCGCACGAAGCGCGCCTTGTCGCGGAGCTCGGCGAGATTCTTGGCGCCGACGTAACCCATGGTCGCGCGCAGGCCGCCCGCGAGCTGGTGCAGCACGGTCGCGACCGCGCCCTTGTAGGGCACCTGCCCCTCGATGCCTTCCGGCACCAGCTTGAGCGTGTCCTTGATGTCCTGTTGGAAGTAACGGTCGGCCGATCCGCGCGCCATGGCGCCGACCGATCCCATGCCGCGGTAGGTCTTGTATGAGCGACCCTGATAAAGAAACACCTCGCCCGGCGTCTCGTCGGTGCCGGCAAGGAGCGAGCCGATCATGGCGCAGTCGGCGCCCGCCGCGAGCGCCTTGGCGAGGTCGCCGGAATATTTGATCCCGCCGTCGGCGATCACCGGCGTGTCGGTCGCGCGCGCAACTTCGACCGCATCGAGGATGGCGGTGAGTTGCGGCATGCCGACCCCGGCGACGACGCGCGTCGTGCAGATCGAGCCCGGCCCAATGCCGACCTTGATGGCGTCGGCGCCTGCGTCGATGAGCGCCTTGGCGCCTTCGGCGGTCGCGATGTTGCCGGCGACGACCTGCACCGCGTTCGACAGCCGTTTGATGCGGTTAACGGCCTCGAGCACCCGCGTCGAATGGCCGTGCGCGGTGTCGACCACGACGAGGTCGACGCCGGCGGCGATGAGCCGCTCGGTGCGGGCAAAGCCCAGGTCGCCCACCGTGGTGGCGGCGGCGACCCGCAGCCGGCCCTGCTCGTCCTTGCTGGCGTGGGGATTGGCGACCGCCTTTTCGATGTCCTTGACCGTGATGAGCCCGACGCAGCGGTATCTGTCGTCGACCACCAGGAGCTTCTCGATGCGGTGCTGATGCAGCAGGCGCTTGGCCTCCCCTTGGGAGACGCCTTCGCGCACGGTCACGAGCCGTTCCCGGGTCATCAGCTCCGAGACCTTCTGGCCCGGATCGGTGGCGAAGCGCACGTCGCGATTGGTGAGAATCCCGACCAGCTTACCGCTGTGCTCGACCACCGGCACCCCGGAAATGCCATGGTCCTTCATCAGCGTGAGCGCGTCGGCCAGCGTCGCTTCGGGCGCGATGGTGACCGGGTTGACCACCATCCCGGACTCGAACTTCTTTACCTTGACGATTTGTACCGCCTGTTCATCCGGCTCGAGGTTACGATGGATCACGCCAATACCGCCCGCCTGCGCCATGGCGATCGCCATCCCGGCCTCGGTGACCGTGTCCATGGCCGAGGCGACGATCGGAATATTGAGCGGGATGGCGCGGGTGATGCGCGAGTGGATATCGGCGTCGGAGGGGAGCACGTCCGAGAGGCGGGGCTCGAGCAGAACGTCGTCGAAGGTGAGCGCCTCGCGCGGGCTGCCGTTCGATACTTCCGCCATGGCCAACTCTCCTCGCTTTGTCGGGGCCGCGGGGTGAAAGGCCTTCGCGTCCCGGCCGAACGGCCGGGCTTGGCGACTCAAAACCCCGTGGCGGAGTTGGCGGGGGTCGTTAGCACGAGGGCGCAGCCGTGCATAGCCCCGCACCGCTGGATATGGGGGCTCCGCGGCGGCTTCGGAAGCCGGACGCAGCTTTGGCTCGTCGCTTGGCTGCTGGCGGTGGCGCTTTGGCCCCTGCCCGGCGCGGCTCAGCAGGGCACTCAGCCCGCGGCGCCCAAGGCCGTCCGGCATCCTGCCAAGGCCCCACCGGCCAAAAAGGCCGCTCACGCGCAACCGGCAACCGGCGGGAAGGTCATCAAGAATGCGGCGGAATACAACGACTATATTTCCGCGCTCAACATCGCCGACCCGGGCATCAAGGCTCCGGCCATGGAGGCGTTCGTCGCCAAATACCCGGCGAGCATCGTCAGGATCGATGCGCTCGAGCAGGCCATGGCCGCCTACCAGCGTGCCGGCAACACCGCGAAGGTCGAAGAGGTCGCCAACCGGATTCTCGAGCTCAAGCCCGATAACGTGCGCGCGCTCGCCATCGTCACCTACCTGCGCCGCCTCCGCGCCACTCAAGGCGATGCGACGGCGCTCGCCGAATTGACCGACGGCGCCCGGCGTGGGCTCGACGCGCTGGGGCAATGGCAAAAACCCGCCGACGTGTCGGACGATGCCTTCGCGGCCATGCGCAAGCAGATGACGGCGATCTTCAACGGCGCCCTCGGATTTGCCACGCTGCACGACAAGGACTACGCGAGCGCACGGCGCTATTATCAGCTCGCCTTTGCCAGTGACCCCAACAATCTCCAGGACGTCTACCAGCTCGCCGTTGCCGACCTGCAGTCGGAACCGATCGAGATCGATGGCCTATGGTACATCGCCAAGGCGACCGCGCTCGCGAAAGATAACGACGCGGCGCAGCAGCGCATCGGCGAATACGGCAAGGCGCGTTACAAAAAATATCACGGCAGCGAGGACGGCTGGCCGGAACTGCTTGCTGCGGCCGCGGCCCAGAATGCACCGCCTCCCGACTTCGGCAAGAAGATCAAGCCGGCGCCCTCGCCCGCGGACCTCGCCGTGCAGGCGGTGCACGATGTCGATCCGGCCGACATGTCGTTTTCCGATTGGGAGTTCATTCTCGGCTACCGCGACGCCAGTCCCGCCAACAAGGAAGCGGCCGTCAAAGTGTGGAACGTCATCCAGACGCTGCAGAAGAACGGCACGGCGCGGCTCAAGATTTCGATCAAAATCGTCGCCGCGAGCAAGGACACGATTCAGGCGGCGGTATCCGAGGAGAATAAAAAGGACAACAAAACCGATATGGTGGTGACGCTCAAAGCGCCGATGGCAACTCCTCCCGTGGCCGGCACCACCGCCGACATCGTCGGCTCGATCGTCGATTACGTGCCGCGCCCGTTCATGTTCATCATGCAGGACGGCGAAGTGGCCGCCGCGAAATAGCCCGTTACGGCTTCCAGCCCGGCGGCGCGCCGTGGCGCTCGACCGCCTCGACCATCTCGCGATGCTTGCGGTCCTCGCGCTTCATGTGCACGGCTATCACGGCGTGGATCGACGGCACCAGCAGGAGCACGTGGAAAACGAGCCCCAAGATCAGGCAGGGCACGATCAGCACCAAGTTCAACAGCGCCGAGAACGGCTGGCCGTTGAGGAGCAGCCCGAGCGGCGGCAGCAGGGCAGCGAGAATGTAGATCATCGGCGGGCCTCCGGCCTGGACCGTTCTGGAGCTAGAATGTAGAGAGCGCACGTAGTTTGGCAATCTCGCCGCCCGCGCCTACCGACGTATGCTTCCGAGGCATCGTGAAGCGTTGCTGGCTCCCGCCGTCCCCGTTTTCCCCGGTTAGCTCATGCACAGCCCTCCAGGTTCCCCTCCCCCCACGCGAAGCGTGGTGGGGAGGGGTGAGGGGTGGGGGAAATCGGAGGATGGAGGACAGGCGACAGATGACGGGAAGTGCGCAAGCCTCGCCTCAGCAATCCGTCCTCTGTCGTCTGTCATCTGTCATCTGATTCCCCCCACCCGGCTCGCTTCGCTCGCCACCCTCCCCACCGCTCGCTTCGCTCGCGGGGGGAGGGATG
>Ga0153928_1000385_pt1 | contig 22434 bp, 16 predicted proteins | sample TSNJ012MetaG_FD_106656 | JGI IMG/M metagenome (GOLD analysis project Ga0153928, IMG submission 106656) | Attine ant fungus gardens microbial communities from New Jersey, USA - TSNJ012 MetaG | ecosystem: Host-associated > Fungi > Mycelium > Unclassified | place: USA: New Jersey, Wharton State... | reverse complement strand
TGATCAACAATCGATAAAACGGCTGTGGGACTGCTATTATACGCCTTATATCAACGGCTATTTTGCTGCTGGCGGAAAGTTCCGCAGTGATGATATGAAGACCGGAAATGTGATTGCCTATGTGGGCTCTTCGGCATCGGTCACCTATACTCCGACGTCAGTCACCTTTGAAAATGGCAGCAGTTATGATATTACCTGCCGTCTTTTTCCCCTGCCCAACTTTGCCGGAACGACACCTTGCGCAGTTCAGCAGGGGGCCGGGATGACGGTGCTTAAATCCAATCAGGAGACAGAAGCAGCGGCGGTTATGTTCCTGCAATGGTTTACCGAGCCGGAGCGAAACCTGGAGTTCTGTATCCAGGCCGGTTATCTGCCGGTTACCAAAGAAGCCAACAATGAAGCTGCCCTGGAAAAAGTACTGCTGGAAAGACAGTTGGAGGTCAGTGAGATCATGAAGCAGGGATTGCTTGTCGGCGTGGATGAAGTGACGGACTATCAACTGTATTCGGGTAAACCATTTGAAAACGGGATGGAAGCCAGAACGGTTCTTGATACCGCCATGCCGCAAAAGGCGGAGCAGGATAAAGCCGCCATTGATGAACTGGTGGCCGGCGGAATGGACAGACAGGAGGCCATTGCCCTTTATGATACGGAAGAAAATTTTACCCAGTGGTATCAGGAGACTTACCAAAAATTAAAAACATTAGGTGAATAACGTATGAAGTGGAAACGATATGGGAAGTCAATGAAAAGCAGGCTGTTGATTCCGGTAATTACGGTTATGCTGATGCAGACAATAGTCCTGTTTCTCTTTATTCTCGGTGGCGAAGTATCACAAAGACTTCGTTCCAATGCCATTGCCATATTAAATGAAAAAGCAGAAAACAGCCGGCTCCAGATCGAACGGGAACTGGTGCAGCACTGGATGCGGGACATTCAAAGCTCCGGTGCGGTTGTTCAGGTATTGGAACAGACCTTGGCGCAAAGTGGTAAGCAGGCCGCTGATATCAAACAGGATGACCGGTTGAACCGGGATATTCTGGATGCGCTCACCGGTCCACTGCTGGATCTTTTGCACCGCAGCTATGGGAACGGTGTTTTTGTGGTGCTGGACGGTCCGGTGGGCGAACAGGGAACTGCGGTAAAGGCCGGCCTCTACATCCGCGATATGGATGCCAGCAGCTATGCCCTTGATAATTCCGACTTGCTTCTGGAGCGTGGACTGCCTTCGATATCCCGGGAGTATGGGATTGCTTTGGACAGTTATTGGGAATTGGGATTCCGGCTGGAGCATCAGGATCGTGAGGCGTATTTTTATAATCCCTATGATGCGGTTGGTGATCAGAAGATTTCTGCTAAAAATGTCAGTAATTACGGTTATTTATATGGCGATATGCGTTTGAACCCGCTGGATCATCCATCGGTTACTTATTCGATGCCGCTGACCCTTTCCGATGGAACAACGATTGGCGTTATCGGCGGTGAGTTGCTGCAGAGTAATATTCGCAGTATGTTTGGCGGCCGTGCCGGGAATTCGGAAGAGTATCTCCTGATGCTGGGAATCCGTGATCCGGAGCAGGGAAGCATCCGCCCGATTGTGGTGAATAGTGGATTGTATCAAAATTATTTTGGTCAGGACCAATTGCTTTTTTATACGGCGGCGGTGGAACCCAATATTGTTACGGTAACGGATCGCAATCAGGCGGTCTGGTATGCCGGGGTTCAACGGCTGAATATTTATAACAATAATACCCCGTTTCAATCGGATCAATGGGTGGTGGTTCAACTGCAAAAGGAAAACGGCCTGTTTTCTTTCTATAGTGAGATTCGCGGCAGTCTGATGATTTCCCTGTTGATCTCACTGGTAATGGGAGCGGTGGCGGTCTTGATTACCGGCAGTATCAGTACCAGCCCGATTATGAAGTTAAGCCGGGTTCTGCGGGACACCAGACGGGGCGAGAAGATTACCTTAACCCGTACCCATATCAATGAGATTGACGAATTGCTGGAGGCGATTGAAAGTCTAAGCGCCGATGTGGCGGCATCCGCTTCCAAGATATCCAACATTTTGGAATCATCGGGAATCCCCATCGGGGTATATGAATATGCAGATGCCAATGAGCCGGTATTCTGCAGCCGGACCTTGTTTGAAATCCTGGGTGAAACAGTACCAAAAGAAACTTATGTTTATCTGGAACCCCAACGGTTCAGCCAGATGATCAAAAACCTGCAGCCGGAAATGGAACTTTCAGGCGGGCAAAATCCCCAGGATCAGCTATTCAAACGAAAAGGCGTTAGCAATCAATGGCTGCGCCTGAAAACCGAGACGGAGGAAAATGGTCATACCATTGGGGTATTGTCGGATGTTACCGCTGACGTTATCAAGCAGAAGCTGCTGGAGCGGGAGCGGAATTATGATATCCTGACCGATCTTTTTAACCGGCGGGCATTCCGGGAGGCGGTCGGTAAGATGCTGACGGAACGGTCCCATGAGACGATGGCCTTTGTGATGTGGGATCTGGATAATCTGAAATATGTCAATGACACCTATGGCCATGAAGACGGTGACCGCTATATCCGCCTGTTTGCCGATTACTTAAGGCGGCTGGAAGCAACCGGAGCGGTGGTGGAGCGCCATTCCGGCGACGAATTTGCGGCGGTGCTCTGTGGTGGCAGCAAAGCGGAGCTTTTGGACCGAATTTATCAATTTGCGGATGAAATGAAACAGCATACGCTGGCGGTTCCCGGAAATTATCAGCTGCCGCTGCGGGCTTCGGCCGGAGTGGCATGGTATCCGGAGCATTCGACTGATTTCGATACTTTGCTGCGTTATGCCGATTTTGCAATGTATATGGCAAAGCATAATGTGAAAGGAGTAGTACGGGAATTTGATTTAAAATCTTATGAGGAGAATTCTTACCTGCTGTCCGGTAAAGAAGAGCTGAATCTGCTGCTGGAGGAGAAACGGGTAAAATTTGCCCTGCAGCCGATTGTTGACCGGAATGGCAGCATTTATGGCTATGAGGCCCTGATGCGGCCGCAGATGAAACAGCTGAATAATATTCAGGATTTGCTGAAGCTGGCCCGAACCCAGGCCAAATTAAGCCAGATCGAGGAACTGACCTGGGATGGCGCCATGGCCCGCTTTGCCGAGCTGGCAGAACAGCGCAAACTGGTGCCGGGTTCCCGCTTTTTCATTAATTCCATTGCCAATACGGCCTTAAGCTTAACCATGATCCACAATCTGGAACAGCAGTATCCAGCTTGCTTAAACCGGGTCGTCCTGGAGATGACTGAGACCGAGCCGCTGGAGTCCCAGGGAATGAGCCGGAAGGTAAACACCATTGAGCGGTGGCAGGGAATGATTGCCCTTGATGATTTTGGTTCCGGTTATAACAGTGAAGGTGTGTTATTAAAGCTGAAGCCGCATATTGTCAAGCTGGATATGGAACTGGTCAGAGATGTGGATCAAGATTTTGTCCAGCGGCAGATGGTTGATAATCTCATTGGCTTCTGTCACAGCCAGAATATTATTGTTTTGGCCGAAGGAGTGGAACGGGAGGCGGAACTGTCAGCCTTAATGGAGATGGGGGTAGATTTGTTCCAGGGGCATTATATTGCCCGTCCGGAACTGGAAGTTTCGTCACTTGATCCGGCAGTTGTGGAAAAAATCAAAGAGTTATCAAAAAAATAAGTCTGGTAATTGTGAAAATACTGTGCTATAATGACAAATTGAAGTATGGCGTCCTGCCAAGAAGCCATACACAGATGTAAGGAGGACCCCATAAAATGAGTTTACAAGTAGAAAAGTTAGAAAAGAACATGGCGAAATTAACCGTTGAAGTATCGGCAGAGCAGTTTGAAGCAGCTCTTAAAACTTCTTATAACAAAAACAAGAAAAAATTCAATATACCTGGATTCCGTCAAGGAAAAGCACCACAGGCAATGATTGAGAAGATGTATGGCGCCAGCGTATTGTACGAAGATGCTGCCAATGCCATTATCGATGATACCTACGCACAGATGCTGGACGAGAGTGGACTGGACATCGTATCCAGGCCGGAGATTGATGTTGAGCAGATTGAGAAGAGCAAGCCATTCATTTACACTGCAGTGGTAGCGATAAAACCGGAAGTAACTCTGGGCGAGTACAAAGGTATCGAAGTGGAGAGGGCCAGGCCGGAGGTTACCGATGCTGATATTGAGGCTGAATTAAAGAAGGTTCAGGAGAAGAACTCCCGTCTGATCGTAGTTGAAGACCGTGCCGTGCAGGATGGCGACCAGACCGTGATTGATTTTGAAGGTTTTGTTGAAGGCGCTCCTTTTGAGGGCGGTAAAGCAGAAGATTATGCGCTGACCATCGGTACCCATTCCTTTGTTGATACATTTGAAGAGCAGCTGATTGGCAAGAAGATTGGCGAAGAAACAGAAATCAATGTTACCTTCCCGGCTGAATATCATGCCGCAGAACTGGCCGGCAAGCCAGCTTTGTTCAAGGTAACGGTAAAAGAAATCAAGATAAAAGAAATGCCGGAATTAGATGACGAATTTGCCGGTGAGGTTTCTGAGTTTGAAACATTGGATGAATATAAAGCTGATATTAAGGCAAAACTTTCAGAGACAAAGCAGAAACAGGCCACTGCCGAGAACGAGAACAATGTCATCGAGAAGGTAGTGGAGAATGCCGCCATGGATATTCCGGAGCCGATGATTGTGGTTCAGGCCCGCAGCATGGTTGAGGATCAGGCCCGCAGAATGCAGCAGCAGGGGATTTCCCTGGATCAGTACCTGCAGCTCACCAATACCACGGTGGAGCAGCTGATGGATCAGATGAAGCCGCAGGCAGAGCAGACAATCCGCACCCGCCTGACATTAGAGGCAGTTGTTGCGGTCGAGAACATTATGGTTGATGACGAAGCCGTCGAAGCAGAGGTTGCCAGAATGGCAGAAGCGTATAAGATGGAAGCAGACAAGATCAGAGAAATGATGGGTGAGAATGGCTTAAAGCAGATGAAAGAAGATCTGACAGTACAGGAGGCCGTGGACTTCCTGGTGGCTGAAGCGAAACTGGTATAATCAGGTAAGACGAATTTGATGCATGGGTTCCCGGCATCGGCCAGGAATCCATGCTTATGCAGAGCCCTCAAATTATAGAAAGAAAACAAGGAGGTTAATTATGCCTTTAATACCTTATGTAGTTGAGTCAACCAGCAGGGGCGAACGTTCTTATGATATTTACTCCCGCTTATTAAAAGAGAGAATCATTTTCCTTGGTGAAGAAGTGACAGATGTATCGGCCAGCCTGATTGTGGCCCAGCTGTTATTTCTGGAGTCGGAAGACCCGGGCAAGGATATTAACTTATATATCAACAGCCCCGGCGGGTCAGTATCTGCCGGTATGGCCGTTTATGATACGATGAACTATATTAAATGTGATGTATCGACGGTATGTATTGGCATGGCTGCCAGCATGGGTGCATTTTTGCTGTCCGGCGGTGCCAAAGGCAAGCGTTTTGCCCTTCCCAATGCCGAGGTGATGATTCATCAGCCATCAGGCGGGGCGCAGGGGCAGGCGACAGAGATTCAGATTGTGGCCGAGAAGATCCTGCGGACCAGGCAGAAATTGAACGAAATTCTGGCGGCCAATACCGGTCAGCCATATGAAGTGATTTGCCGCGATACCGAACGTGATTACTATATGACGGCGGAAGAAGCAAAGGCTTATGGAGTGGTTGATCAGGTGATTGCCAGTCACTAATGCCGCCTGTCAGGCAAAAACAGACAGGAAAGAAAGGAAAGGTAGTATAATATGCCAGGCAGATCAGAGGATAGAGTCAGATGTTCCTTTTGTGGTAAGTCTCAGGATCAGGTACGCAAGCTGATTGCAGGTTCCAACAATGTTTTTATCTGCGATGAGTGTATCGACCTGTGTGCGGAAATACTGGAGGAAGAATTTGATGATAATCATGAAGAAAGCGGCTTTAATTTGGATGCCATCAATTTGTTGAAACCAAAAGAAATCAAGTCGTTTCTGGACGACTACGTAATCGGGCAGGACACGGCTAAAAAAGTGTTGTCCGTAGCGGTATATAACCATTACAAGCGAGTAACTTCCCAGCACAAGCTGGATATCGATGTACAAAAGAGCAATATTCTGCTCCTGGGTCCGACCGGTTCCGGTAAGACCTATCTGGCGCAGACGCTGGCAAAGGTTTTGAATGTTCCCTTCGCCATTGCCGATGCCACGGCGTTGACCGAGGCCGGTTATGTTGGTGAAGATGTGGAGAATATCCTGCTTAAGCTGATTCAGGCGGCCGATTATGATATCGCCAAAGCGGAGTACGGAATTATCTATATTGATGAGATTGATAAAGTTACCAAAAAGTCTGAAAATGTCTCAATTACCCGTGATGTCTCCGGTGAGGGCGTTCAGCAGGCGCTGCTGAAGATTCTGGAGGGAACGGTGGCCAGTGTGCCGCCCCAGGGAGGCAGAAAGCATCCCCACCAGGAACTTTTGCAGATTGATACCACTAACATCCTGTTTATCTGTGGTGGTGCCTTTGACGGTCTGGAGAAGATCATTGAGGCCCGTCTCAGTGCCGGTTCCATCGGCTTCAATGCCGAGGTGATCGATAAGAATAAGTCGGATATTGATGAGCTGCTGCGGCAGGTTCTGCCCCAGGATCTGGTTAAGTTTGGTCTGATTCCCGAGTTTATCGGCCGTGTGCCGGCAACCGTGTCATTGGACCTGCTGGATGAGAAGGCCTTGATCCAGATTTTGAAAGAGCCGAAGAATGCGCTGATCAAGCAGTATCAGAAATTATTTGAGCTGGACGATGTCAAACTGGAATTTACCGAGGATGCATTGGAAGAGGTAGCAAAACTTGCGGTTGAGCGTAAGACCGGCGCCAGAGGACTGCGTTCCATTCTGGAATCCGTGATGATGGAACTGATGTATGAGGTTCCTTCCGACAGCAGTATTGGCATCTGTACGATTACCAGGTCTGTCGTAGACAGGACAGGGGAGCCGGAGCTGGTTTATCGGGATACGGCTGTGCCGCGTAAAACACTCTCCCAAAGATTAAAGAAAGATAAAACTGGCGAGATCGCCTGATTTGTTTTAAAATGGGAGCAGACCGCTCCCATTTTACATTGGATAAACAGGAGGAGAAGAGGATGGATAGTACAATCTTTACCATACCGGTGATTGCCCTGCGCGGCCTGACCGTACTTCCGAAAATGACGGTGAGCTTTGATATCAGCCGTCCCAAATCCATTGCCGCGGTAGAAAAGGCAATGGTGGGTGACCAGAGAGTTTGTGTCGTAACCCAGAAGAATACGGAAGAGATGAATCCCACCCTGGAGCAGTTGTACCAGTTTGGCACTGTGGCTTATGTCAAACAGCTGGTAAAGATGCCGGGTGGTGTAGTCAGAGTGATGGTCGAAGGTCAGGCACGGGCGGAGCTGCTGATGCTGGATTCAGAGGATCCGATGCTGATTGGCGAGATTGAACTGGTGAAAGACAATCAGGACGACCTGGATTATGTTACGACGGAAGCGATGATCCGGGTTTTAAAAGAAAAACTGGAGGAATATGGAAAGCAGCATCCCAAGTTTGCGAAAGAAGCTCTTCCGTATATGATTCTGGAAAGCGATATTGAAGACCTGATGCTGCAGATGGCGGTACAGCTGTCCTGGGATTATGAGGTGCGTCAGGAATACTTAAATGCCAGAGACTGTGCCGGACGTTATGAAGCCATGGTTCGCAGCCTGGTAAATGAGATTGAGATTTCCCGGATTCGCCGGGAATTCCAGGAAAAAGTAAAGCAAACCATCGATAAAAACCAGAAGGAGTATATCCTGCGGGAGCAGATGAAGATTATTCGGGAAGAACTGGGCGAAGATAATCCCATTTCCGATGCCGACGAATATGAAAAGCAGCTTAAGAACCTGAAAGCCAATCAGGAAGTAAAGGAGAAACTGCAAAAGGAAATTTCCCGTTTTAAAGGCATGCCCGGCGGAAGTCAGGAAGCAAATGTCATCAGGACCTACATAGAAACCCTGTTAGACCTGCCCTGGAATAAGGTGTCGAAAGATAACAGCAATCTAAAACGTGCGGAGGAAATTCTGGAGGAAGACCATTATGGTCTGGAGAAGGTGAAGGAGCGGGTACTGGAATATCTGGCTGTCCGTACATTGACCAGGAAAGGCAGCAGTCCGATCCTGTGTTTGGTGGGGCCGCCTGGAACCGGTAAGACATCCATTGCCCGTTCGGTAGCGCGGGCCTTGGATAAGAAATATATCCGGATCAGTCTGGGCGGAGTCAGAGATGAAGCGGAGATTCGCGGACATCGTAAAACCTATGTTGGAGCCATGCCGGGCCGTCTGGTCGAAGGACTGCGCCAGGCGGCCGTTGCTAATCCGCTGATGCTGCTGGATGAAATCGATAAGGTCAGCAGTGATTATAAGGGCGATACCTCTTCGGCGTTATTGGAGGTGCTGGACAGTGAACAGAATGTCAAGTTCCGTGACCACTACGTTGAAGTACCCATTGATTTATCCAATGTCTTGTTTATTGCCACCGCCAATACGACGCAGACCATTCCCGGACCGCTGATTGACCGGATGGAGATCATCGAGGTAAACAGCTATACGGAGAATGAAAAATACCACATTGCCAGAAATTATCTGGTCAGCAAGCAACAGGAACGAAACGGGTTAAGTCCGAATCAGCTGCTGATTTCTGATAAAGCATTAAAGAAAATCATTCACAATTATACCAGAGAAGCCGGAGTTCGTAACCTGGAACGCCGCATCGGTGATATTTGCCGGAAGGCCGCCAGAGAATTTCTGGAGAACAAAAAACAAAGCATTCGGGTAACGGAAACCAATCTGGAAAAATATCTGGGTAAGGAGAAGATTTCCTTTGAGGATGCCAATGAGGAAGATGAAGTGGGCATTGTTCGCGGCCTGGCCTGGACCAGTGTGGGCGGCGATACTCTGCAGATCGAAGTAAACGTAATGCCGGGCAAGGGCGATCTTCGGTTAACCGGTCAAATGGGCGATGTCATGAAAGAATCTGCCCAGGCGGCTCTTACCTATGTCCGTTCCATTGGTCCGGACTATCAGGTGAAGGACAATTACTTCGAAAAGCACGATATCCATATTCATATTCCCGAAGGTGCAGTGCCCAAAGACGGTCCGTCGGCCGGTATTACGATGGCGACGGCGATGCTGTCGGCGGTTACCGGCCGGAAGGTGTCGGCGAAAGTGGCGATGACCGGAGAGATCACGCTGCGGGGACGGGTGCTGCTGATCGGCGGCCTGAAAGAAAAGATCCTGGCGGCCAAGATGGCTCATATCGAGACGGTGCTGGTGCCCGAGAAGAACCGTCCGGATATTGCGGAACTGTCAAAGGAGATTACCAAAGGGCTTCGCATCGTTTATGTAAAAACCATGGCGGATGTATTACAGGAAGCACTGGTCTAGAAGTCAACGAAGAGTCAGGTTAGAAAAGAGAATGCGATGATAATTAGAAAAGTTGAATTGGAAACTGTATGCGGGATTACCAGCAAGCTGCCGGAGAACACATTGCCGGAGTTTGCCTTTTCCGGCAAATCCAATGTGGGCAAATCTTCCCTGATCAATGCGCTGATGAACCGGAAGTCGCTGGCCAGAACTTCCGGCCAGCCGGGGAAAACCCAAACCATTAATTTTTATAATACCAATGATGAATTGTATCTTGTGGATTTACCGGGATATGGATATGCCAAGGTAGCGGTGGAGGTAAAAGCCAAATGGGGCAAGATGATCGAACGCTATCTGCAGAACGCCCAGATGCTGCAGGGGGTCTTTCTGTTGATTGACATCCGCCATGAACCGTCAGAAAATGATAAGATCATGTATGACTGGATCGTCGCCAATGGCTATCGGCCGATGATCATCGCAACGAAGCTGGATAAGCTGAAACGCAGTCAGGTTGCCCGGCATGTGAAGCAGGTGCGGGAAGGCCTGGGGATGGAACAGTCAGATATACTGATTCCGTTTTCGGCCGAGACCAAACAGGGCCGGGAGGAAATCTGGGCTTTGATGGAAGGTATGCTGCAGGAACAGGCTTAATCAGCAAAATTAACGGGAATTTTACACAGTTTAGACACAGGATGGTGGTAGGCTGTGATATATTAAATGAGAAGAAAGGAGGAATGGATGATTATGGCAAGTGAATATATTACATTTACAATCGGTCCGAAGAAAGATATCGCACTGATCGCTCATGATAATGAGAAGCCAAAGTTAATTGACTGGTGCAAAGAGCATTATGCTATTTTAAAGCATCATAATTTATACGGCACCGGAACGACTGCCCGGATGATAACCGATCAGGCCGGACTTACGGTAAAAGGATATAACAGTGGACCACTGGGCGGCGATCAGCAGATTGGTGCCAAGATTGTCGAAGGGGTGATTGATTTTTTAGTATTCTTTTCCGACCCGCTGACGGCTCAGCCCCATGATCCGGATGTCAAGGCGCTGATGCGGATCGCGCAGGTATATGATATCCCGATGGCGGTGAATAAAGCGACGGCGGATTTTATAATTACATCGGAGTTCATGAATACGGAGTATCAGCATGATGTGATTAATTTTAAAAAGAATATTCGGGAACGGGCGGAGACTTTGTAGTTTCCGCCTGTTTTTTTTGTGCCGTTTTTTTCCCACCGTGCAGATTGTCAGGGAACAATATTTTAACCCAAAATTAACAGAGCAGTTAAGTTCCTTTTTACAAAGAGTCATTATGATAGTAAGAGTGAGTATGTAAGTGCAAAAAGAGCAAGGAGCAGGAAGTTATGGCAAAGGTGTTATTATCTGAAATTAATAAGTTGTATAAAAATGGTTTTCACGCAGTGAAGGATTTTAATATGGAAATTCAGGATGGTGAATTCATTATTTTTGTTGGTCCCTCCGGTTGTGGAAAATCGACGACTTTGCGAATGATTGCCGGGCTGGAAGATATTACTTCTGGAGAATTGCAGATTGATGGGAAAAGGATGAACTATGCAGACCCTAAGGATCGGGGATTATCTATGGTTTTCCAGAATTATGCGTTGTATCCTTATATGAATGTTTATGAAAACATGGCATTCAGTCTTCGCTGTGCCAAGATGGACCGGCAGGAAATGGAACAGCGTGTGCACCGTGCTGCGGACATGCTTCAAATAGAGCATCTCCTAAAGCGAAAGCCTGGTACTTTATCGGGCGGACAGAAACAGCGGGTGGCAATTGGGAGTGTATTGGTCAGAGAACAGGGGCTGTTTTTGATGGATGAACCTTTGAGTAACCTGGATGCCAGGCTGCGGACACAGATGCGGTCCTGGCTGGCGAAATTACATAAGCAGTTAGGAGTCACTATTATTTATGTGACTCATGATCAGGTGGAGGCGATGACACTGGGGAGCCGGATCGTTGTGATGAAAGAGGGCGAAATCCACCAGATAGCATCGCCGGGAGAGCTTTATCATAATCCGGTGAATCAGTTTGTTGCCAGCTTTATTGGCGCACCGACGATGAATTTTATTCCGGTAGAAGTGGTGGCGGAAGAGGGGGAAATCGTGTTGAAATGTGGAAATTCCGGAACTGATAAACTATTTATTTCTTCCGCCCTGGGACGCAAACTGCAAACCAATGGTTATATGGGGAAAATGATTATTCTTGGTGTCCGGGCAGAGGATCTATATATCGAAAGTGTAAATGAGCAGAAAAATTGCCGACTGTCTATGCAGGTGTCGGTCCGGGAGAATTTAGGGGCAGAGGTGCTTGTGCATGGCGAAATAAACGGGGAGCCAGCCTGTGCCAGAGTAAAGCCGGGGTGTATGGTGAAGCCGAAAGAAACTGTTTGGATGTACCCGGATATGACCAAGGTGAAACTGTTTGATTGTGCAACAGAAGAAAATATTTTATATGAAAAAAGTTCAGACACAAAAATACAAAAAGGAGCAGGCGCATGAAAAAGAATACATTACCTCAGCGGCTGGGGCCATATGGATATCTGATACCGGCACTTCTGGTGTTTTCTGTCTTCTTGTTTTTTCCGTTTTTCAAGACGATCTATCTTAGTCTGTATAAAACGAATAAGATGGGGGAAGCGAAGCTTTTCGCCGGACTGGGAAATTATATCGAATTATTGACATCTGCCTCTTTTTACAATAGCCTGGCAGTGACGATAATCTTTGTTCTGATTGTCGTGATTGGCGGAATGAGTATTGGTCTTCTGGGAGCAGTGTTGTGTAATAAGGCGTTTCCGGGCATTCGCATTTTTAGTACGGCATATGCTCTGCCAATGGCGATTGCTTCAACCTCGGCGGCAAGAATTTTTGAGATTATGCTTCATCCTTCGATTGGAATTGTGAATAAGCTGCTGAATTTGAATATTAACTGGATCGCAGATCCAAAGTACGCTCTTGTTTGTGTGGCGGTATTGACTGCATGGCTGAACAGCGGAATTAACTTCCTTTATTTTTCGGCGGGTTTAAGTAATATTGATGAGTCTATTTATGAGCGGGCTTCGGTGGATGGGGCAAATGCGGTACAGAAATTTTTCCGTCTGACGTTGCCGGGGCTTAGTCCGATCATGTTTTACACATTGGTGGTCAACATTATCCAGGCCTTCCAGGCGTTTGGACAGGTAAAGATTTTGACGCAAGGCGGTCCGGGAGAATCCACCAATTTGATTGTTTATGCGATTTATCGGGATGCCTTTTTCAATTACCGTTTTGGTACGGCAGCGGCCCGGTCAGTCATTCTTTTTATCATCGTTATGATTCTCACCCTGATTATGTTCCGGGTGGAGAAGAAAGGAGTGAACTACGGATGAATGAGCATGCATTATTTAAACGAAAGGCAGAAAAGGTGGTGCTGGTAGTGCTGAATATAATTGTGTCCGGGATTATTTTACTGCCGCTGTTTTATGCCGTCAGCATTGCCTTTATGCCATCAAATGAATTGTTTACCATCGAACTGAACTTATGGCCGGACCATCCGACACTGGAGAATTTTAAGCAGGCCTTTGTCCGGATGCCATTGGTGCGGTTTGTCCTGAATTCCTTTCTGGTGGCAGGTTGTATTACCTTAGGTCAGATTATTTCCTGTTCACTGGCGGCATTTTCTTTTTCCTTTCTGGATTACAAAGGAAAAAATCTGCTGTTTATGATTGTTATGGCAACAATGATGATTCCGGGGGAAGCGACGATTATTTCCAATTATCTGACAGTCAGTAAGCTGCATTGGCTGGATACATACAAGGTGCTGATTGTGCCGTATCTGACTTCGGCGATGGGGATTTTTCTGTTTCGCCAGTTTTATATGTCATTTCCGATTTCTTTGTATGAATCAGCAAAGATGGATGGCTGTTCTAATCTGTGGTTTATCTTCCGAATCCTGATTCCGCTGACAAAATCGGCAATCGGGGCAATGGCGGTATATACATTTATCAATGCCTGGAATATGTACATGTGGCCGCTGCTGGTAACCGGCAGTACGGATCACCGTACCGTGCAGATCGGTATTGGTATGCTGGAAAGTGTGGATTCACAGTCCATCACTTTGATGATTGCCGGGGTCGTAATGATTATTTTACCTTCGATTGCAATATTTATCGTCGGTCAGAAACAGTTAATCAGAGGAATGTTCTCCGGTGCGATAAAAGGATAGATCGCGCACAGAAACCGGATTACATATAAAAATGCAAATAAAAATAAACGTTGGAGGATCAAAATGAAAAAAAGAGTAATTGCAGTAGCTTTAACAACCACTATGCTTACCGTTGCCGGTTTGACCGGATGCGGCAAAAGTGCAACTGCTGCCGGACAGACACAAGGGACCACCGCCGGATCGTCGGCTGCGGCTTCCGCAGAACCGGTTACGATCACTTTCTGGCATTCCATGGGTGGCGTTAACGGTGAAGCTATTGATGCGCTGATTCAAAAGTTCAATGCAGAAAATAGCAAAGGAATTACGGTAGAAGCACAGTATCAGGGCAGCTATGACGATGCCATTAATAAATTGAAAAGTGCGCAGATTGGCAATATGGGCGCCGATCTGGTCCAGATCTATGATATTGGAACCCGCTTTATGATTGATTCTGGCTGGGTTATCCCAATGCAGGAGTTGATTGCTGCCGATGGCTGGGATGTAAGTCAGGTTGAACCAAACATTGCGGCATACTACACGATTGATAATCAACTGTATTCTATGCCTTTTAACTCATCAACTCCGATCCTGTATTACAACAAGGACATGTTCGCCAAAGCCGGGATTACCGAAGCTCCGGACAGCCTTCCGGCGATGGAAGCAATTGGCGAGAAACTGGTTCAGGAAGGTGGTGCCGGTGAGGCTATTTCGCTGGGTATTTATGGTTGGTTCTTTGAACAGTTTACCTGCAAACAGCAGCAAAACTATGTAAATAACGGAAATGGCAGACAAGACGCGGCAACGGCGGTAGAATTTGATCAAAACGGTGCCGGAGTAAAGACACTGACAGCCTGGAAGTCCCTGTTTGATAAAGGATATGCGCCTAATGTAGGTCGTGGCGGTGATGCGGGCCTGGCTGATTTCAGCTCCGGCAAAGCGGCGATGACATTAGGTTCAACGGCATCCTTAAAACAGATTTTAAATGATGTAAACGGAAAGTTTGAAGTTGGTACCGCCTATTTCCCCAAAGTAAATGCGGATGACCAGGGTGGCGTATCCATTGGCGGTGGTTCCCTGTGGGCGCTCAACAATGAAGATCCGGCGAAGCAGGCGGCTGTATGGGAATTAATCAAATTCCTCGTATCGCCGGAAAGTCAGGCATATTGGAACGCACAGACCGGATATTTTCCGATTACGGTAGCGGCTCATGAGGAGCCGGTATTCAAGGCGAACATTGAAAAGTATCCGCAGTTCCAGACCGCGATTGATCAGCTGCATGATTCTTCGCCGACATCAGCAGGCGCATTGCTTAGTATTTTTCCGGAAGCAAGAAGTGTCGTTGAGACCGAGATTGAGACCATGTTAAACAATAACGGAACACCAGAAGGTACGGTTGTCAAAATAGCCGAGAATATTAATAAGGCAATTGAGGAATATAATTTACTGAATAATTAAGTGATTCATGCCGCCGGAGCCATCCGGCGGCATAATCAGAATCGAGGAGAAGATGAAAACAAAAGTTTGGGCTCACCGTGGTGCTTCCGATTATGCACCGGAAAATACGTTAGAGGCGTTTGCGTTGGCAGTAAAGCAGGGTGCCGACGGAGTGGAGTTGGATGTACAAATGACAAAAGACGGGAAACTGGTGGTGGCACATGATGAAACCGTTGATCGGGTCAGTGACGGGAACGGCCGGATTATTGATTATACGTTGGCAGAATTAAAAGAATTTTGTTTTAACAAATCCCGCCCGGAATATCCTAATGTAAGGATTCCAACATTAAAGGAAGCATATGAATTATTAGAACCCACGGGGCTTACGGTAAATGTGGAATTAAAGACAGGAATTGTAATCTACCAAGGAATTGAAGAAGCGGCGCTGAGGATGGCAAAAAAGATGGGGATGAAAGAGCGGGTCATTTATTCTTCTTTTTACCATAAAAGTCTGGTGCAGCTGATGAGGATGGAGCCGAAAGTAAAAACCGGAATTCTGTATTCTGACGGTTGGATGGATGTGCCTCAATATGCCGAAAAGCTGGGAGCAACAGCAATTCATCCGGCGCTGTATCATTTGCAGTCGGAGAAATTGCTGGTGCAGGCGAGGAAACGGAATTTGCCGGTACATGTGTGGACCGTGAATCAGAAGGAACATATGGAACAGTTAGCAAAAATGAAAGTAAGCGCAATTATTACCAACCGACCGGATGTTTGCCGGAAGGTGGTAGACAGTATACAGCAGTTAAGATAAATGTATTTACCCCCGGTATCGATTGAAACAGGCAAAGATTTCCTGCTCCCTTGGCAGGCACAGCCCCATAGCTGCGTAAGAGTGGCCGTCTAATGAAGCCAATCCTTCTTTTTGGATCTTCTGCAGCAGCAATTCAACAGTTTCCTTAACCGAATGTTGTTTCAACAGTTGCTGTTCGATGCAGTACCGCAGCATCTGCGCCAGCGCAGAAGTCTGTTCGGAATCCACCAGCTGTTCCACAAATCGCAAATCCACCTGTTCTTTCCCGACCTGAATGGTATCTTTCCCAAACGTCTTGGTTTTAAGCCGGTCTTCTGGCCGGCTGCCGGGTCTGGTGATCAATTTCCGTGGTTCTTTGGGGAGAGCAAAGCCAGGCGCGGAGCAAATTGGTTCAGCCCCATATCCGGCACAAAATTCCCGGGTCTGGCGGGTAATGTCAAATGGCGTATAATGATCCATTTGCAAAATCGTATCGGCAATATAAAAGTATGCCCCGGAACTGCCGGCCACCATCACTGTAGATATTCCGGCTTTGTCATAAAGATCCCGGGCCCGTTCAATAAAAGGCGTAATTGGCTCTTTATCCCGGCTGATGACTTTTTGCATTAAATCATCCCGAACCATAAAGTTGGTAGCCGAAGTATCTTCGTCAATCAGGAACACCTTGCTTCCGGCTTCGATACTCTCTATTACATTGGCGGCCTGTGAAGTACTGCCACTGGCATCTTCGGTAGAAAAGCAGTGCGTGTCTTTCTTGTTCGGCAGATCGTTAATGAACAGAGAAATATCCACATTGCGGATGCTGCGTCCATCCTCGGCCCGCAGTTTCGTCGCACTGCGCCCGCTGATGACATATTCCCGTCCATCACCGGCAATATGGTTGTAGACACCAGCTTCTAATGCTTTCAAAAGTGTCGACTTGCCATGATATCCGCCGCCGACAATCAAAGTAATACCGCAAGGAACGCCCATCCCGGTGACAGGACCATGATGGGGAAGATTTAAGGTGACCTGTAAGTTTTCCGGAGAAATAAACGCAGTACAGCTGCCTTCCTTCATCGGACGGCTTGATACGCCGCTTTCCCGTGGCAGAATCGCCCCGTTGGCAACAAATGAAACCAGCTTACGCTTGGTCAGTTCATTCCGGATAAACTGCTGGTCATCCGCCAGGTCAATCACCGCCTGAACTTCTTCCGGTTTCCGGTTTTTGAAGAAAAACACATTCCGGACACAGCGCGGTAAAAATTCAAAAAAGATCTTTACCAGTTCCCGGGAATTGATGGTTCGGCCATTAGCCGGGAATCCGACTTGGAAGCGGACGGTCATTTCTTTTTGCGTACAGCAGCAGGCGGTCCGGCTTAAGACTTCCGGTCCGGGATGGCTGATGTTGATTAATCCACTTTTCCCGGAACCTTTTGCCTTAAAGTGAAAGCGGGATATCTCCTGCGAAAACTGCCGTACCAGATCATCTTCCAGGGCAGTCTGCCGGGTGGGAGTATCCAGAAAGGAGACGGGGTAGCCGGAGCGCTGGTAAGGCAGATGGATACTGACTTTTGATGGGGCGGCAAACGGGTCGCCCTGAACGTGGTCAATGGATAATGTGTAATCTTTAAAATCATAGGAACCCTGGGTGGATTTATAGGCCGGATAGCTTTTGCGGTCAATGGATTCCAGTAGTGTTCTAAGCTGTTCTGCTGTTTTCATGGAAAAACCTCCTCGTGTACTCTCCATTATTTTATAGCATTTGGGTTCAAAAGGCAAGGCTGGGGGTTGAATAAAAGGGAAATAATGGTTATAATAACTATGCAACGCTGTACCAGAGACTAAAATTAACTGAGGAGTAAGTATGACAGAAGCAGCTTTGGTTCTGGAGGGTGGTTCCCTGCGAGGACTTTTTACTTGCGGCATTTTAGATACCTTAATTGAACAGGAGATTGAATTCTCCTATGTTAACGGTGTTTCTGCCGGCGCCATGAACGGAATGAATTACATCAGCAAACAGGTTGGCAGATCCTTAAAGATCAATACCCAATATCTCCATGACAAGCGATATCTCAGTTTTGAGAATATGGTAAAGAACCGTCAGCTCTTTAACTTTGATTTCATGTTTGGGGAATTGAGTACCAATCTGGTGCCATATGATTTTGATGCCTTTTACCAGTCCCCGCAGAAATTCGAAGCGGTGGCCACCCGCTGCCGGACGGGCCGGCCGGAGTATTTTGAAAAATCCACCTGTGCGGATATGATGGCAGCAGTGGAAGCTTCCGCCAGTATGCCGGTGTTATCCAAGATGATTGCGGTAGATGGAAAAAAGTACCTGGATGGCGGAATCTCAATGCCCATTGCTTATCAGCGGGCCATTGACCTGGGTTACGAAAAGGTGGTCCTGATTTTGACAAGACATAACGGCTTTCAAAAACCGCCGCTGAGTTCCCTGATGCGCCGGGCCTATGCCAGGTATTTTTCGCCGCTGCCCCAATTGCAGGAAGCATTACACGAGGTGCCGGACCGCTATAACCGGATGCAGCTGGAGATGGAGGAGCTGGCGGCGGCAGGCAGAATTTTCGTCCTCCGCCCGGAATTTCCGGTGAATGTATCGCGGGTAGAAAAAGACCTCCATAAGCTGACGGCATTGTATGAAGAAGGCCGTCGGATCGCAGCGCAGGAATTGCCGCGGCTGCGGGAATATTTGAATTGTAACTGAGTATGTCTAAAACTTAACATATGTTAAGAATTTTCTTGACATAAAATGCTGTTCTGTGCTAATATAGGAATTGCTAATAAAAATTTTTAGACTATCTAAAAATTTTTGTGAAAAAATACACAGCAAATCAAATAACTTTTATGCAGGTGCAGCTATGGAATATGTTGATTGGGGAAAACCCCGAAAAAAATGGCGAAAACTTCATATGGAGATATTAAAACGGGAGCAACCCTGAACGGTTGCTCCCGTTTTGATTTGTATAATTTTTCACAAGAAAAAAAAGGAGGAATCATGATGGAGGAACAAAAAACCACAAAATGCTGTTGCTGCGGCAACGGTGAAGAAGAGCTGCTGAATCTGATCAAAGAGCGGGCAGCCGGGTATCTGGGGCAAGAAGGGGCTTTAATCCAGGTATTGCACATGGCACAGGGAATATACGGATATCTGCCGCTGGAAGTGCAGACGGTCGTTGCGGAAGCGTTGCAGATACCCTTAGCCGAAGTGTCCGGTGTAGTCACCTTTTATTCCTTTTTCGCAACCCAGCCCAGAGGAAAGCATACGATCCGGGTGTGCCTGGGAACCGCCTGTTATGTACGGGGCGGCAAGAAAATCGTGGAACGCTTAAAAGAACTGTTAGGCGTGGAAATCGGGGATACCACGAAAGACCGGCAGTTTACCTTTGAGGTGGCCCGGTGTATCGGTGCCTGTGGTCTGGCACCGGCGATGTCTATTGATGACCAGGTGTTCAAGCAGGTAAATCCTGACAAACTGGAACAAATACTGGCAAGATTTGAGGAGGCATAGAGTATGGAACGTTTGCAAAATACTGCGGATTTAAGGAAAGTAAAAGATCAATATCATATGCAGCAGAAGCGCTGGAAACGTCAGGTGCTGGTCTGCGGCGGTGCGGGTTGTATTTCATCCCATTGTGAAGACGTGCAGAAAGCGCTGCTGGCGGCAGTGCAAGAGAATCATCTGGAAGCGGAGGTAAATGTCCTGGTAACCGGCTGTATGGGGACCTGTGCGGCAGGCCCGGTCCTTTTGATTGAACCGGATGGTATTTTTTATACGGCAATGACTCCGGAAAAGGTAGACGACATGGTTCGGCGTCATCTGGTGAACGAAAAGGTTTGTGAAGAATACACCTTTTATGATCATGAATTACATAAATATATCCCAAAGTTGGAGGATATCAGCTTTTTTAAAGAGCAGGTGCGAATCGCCCTGCGTAACTGCGGCCGTATGGAATATGCATCGATAGAAGCGTATATTGCCAGAGATGGCTATCAGGCGGCAGCCAATGCGTTGAATCAGTTAAAACGGTTGGATGTGGTAGAGACCGTCAAGCAATCCGGTCTTCGGGGCCGGGGCGGCGCCGGTTTCCCCACCGGCATCAAATGGGAAGCCGGAATGAAAGCCGTATCAGAAGACGGCCGTAAGTTCATCGTATGTAATGCGGATGAAGGTGACCCGGGTGCCTTTATGGACCGCAGCATTCTGGAAGGTGATCCCCACAGCATCATTGAGGGCATGCTATTAGGTGGTTTTGCCATTGGCGCAACCAAAGGTTATGTGTACGTTCGGGCCGAGTATCCGATTGCGGTGGAGCGGTTGGGGAACGCCATCGGGCAAGCCAGAGCAGCAGGCATACTGGGAACTGATATTTTAGGCAGCAATACGGCCTTTGATCTGGAAATCCGGATTGGTGCCGGTGCCTTTGTCTGCGGCGAAGAGACATCGTTGCTGGCTTCCATTGAAGGACAGCGCGGCGAGCCGAGGCAGAAACCGCCATTTCCTTTTGAAAAAGGTCTGTTTTCCTGTCCGACCATTATTAACAACGTTGAAACGCTGGCTAATATTGCGCCCATCATATTAAACGGAGCTGACTGGTACCGGGGTTTTGGTACGGAGAAGAATGCCGGCACCAAAGTATTTGCCCTGGCCGGTGACATTGTCAATGCCGGAATCATCGAAGTGCCGATGGGAATTTCGCTGGGCGATATCATCTATAAAATCGGCGGCGGGATCGGCGGCGGGAAACAGTTTAAGGCAATTCAGTCCGGCGGGCCTTCCGGTGGCTGTCTGACGAAAGCTCATTTAAATACACCGGTGGATTATGAATCCCTGGCACAGCTGGGTGCGATTATGGGTTCCGGCGGTCTGGTGGTAATGAACGAAGATACCTGTATGGTAGATACTGCCAGATACTTTATGGACTTTATCCGGGATGAATCCTGCGGTAAATGTCTGCCTTGCCGGAACGGCACCAAACGGATGCTGGAGATTCTGGAACGGATCACTGAAGGAAAAGGCCAGGCAGGTGATCTTGAACTGTTGGAAGAACTGGCGGAAACCATCAAGCAGACGGCCATGTGCGGCCTGGGTCAGACAGCTCCCAATCCGGTTCTGTCCACCCTTCAATATTTCCGTCGGGAATATGAGAACCACATCATTGATAAGCACTGCGATGCCGGTGTCTGTGCAGACTTACAGACCTCGCCATGCCGCAATGCCTGTCCGGCCAACGTCTTTGTACCGGGTTACATTACCTTGTTATCGGCCGGCCGGATTGAAGAAGCATACCAGGTGATTCGTCAGGAGAATCCGTTCCCGTCCGTTTGCGGCCGGATCTGTACCCATCCATGCGAGACCCATTGCCGCCGTGGGCAGGTAGATGAAGCGGTTGCGATCTGTTCCTTAAAGCGGTTTATCGGTGATTATTCACTGCGCGACGAGTATCAGATCCCGGTTGTAACGCCACAGCCCCCAACCGGTAAGCGTGTATCGGTGATTGGTTCCGGTCCGTCCGGTTTATCATGTGCCTATTACCTGGCCAATTTAGGCCATCAGGTCGATGTATATGAGGCGGAGCCGGTAGCCGGCGGCGTACTGTACTGGGGGATCCCGGAATACCGTCTGCCGAAAGCTGTCCTGGCCAAGGAAATCATGGCCATTGAAAAAAGCGGGGTAACGATCCATCTGAATACCCGGATCGGCCAGGATATCAGCCTTGATATGCTCAAAGAACAGTCTGATGCCGTTTATATGGCCGTAGGAACTCAGCTGGCCAGACTTTTAGATGTTCCAGGCGAGGATCTTACCGGTGTGGAAAGTGGCCTTACCTTCCTGAAGCGAGTGGGCCTGAAACGTGACTTAAGTGTAGCCGCGCGTCTGGTCATCATCGGCGGCGGCAGCACGGCCATCGACGTGGCCCGTACGGCAGTCCGCCTGGGGGCCGGATCCGTAACCTTAGTATATCGGCGGACCGAGAATGAAATGCCGGCCGGTGCCGAGGAAGTACGGGAAGCCAGGGAAGAAGGGATTGAAGTCCTGACCATGGCCTCACCGACTGTTTTTATCGGTGAAAATAATCATGTAACCGGCGTAAAGCTGATCAGAAGAACGCAGACGAATTACGGCAAAGATGGCCGCCGCCGTACGGTACCTGTTCCTGGTTCGGACTTTGTCATCCCTTGTGACGGTATTGTAGTCGCCATCAACCAGGATGTAGATCATCAGATTTACAACACCACGGAGCTGGAGATCAATAAGTTTACCAATCAGACTTCTCTGGCGGGCGTTTTTGCCGGTGGTGATATTAACCCGTGGAATTCCAACGTTGTTATTCAGGCAATTGCGGATGGGAAACGTTCTGCAATCAATATTGACCGTTACTTAGGAATTGTCTAATAATAAAGTTGACAAGTTAATCCATTGTTCGACAAATTGTATAATTCCAATCGCCGTGAAAATCATCCTTTAAAATAATGATTGAGTTAAACTCATCGTCCGTGAC
>Ga0153928_1000383_pt1 | contig 22511 bp, 13 predicted proteins | sample TSNJ012MetaG_FD_106656 | JGI IMG/M metagenome (GOLD analysis project Ga0153928, IMG submission 106656) | Attine ant fungus gardens microbial communities from New Jersey, USA - TSNJ012 MetaG | ecosystem: Host-associated > Fungi > Mycelium > Unclassified | place: USA: New Jersey, Wharton State... | reverse complement strand
GGTGGCGCTGACGGAGGTGGAAAGCGGGATTGTGCTATACGAATCAGAGGAGATGATACCGGGAAGCGTGATTCAATACGCGATCCTCTCGGAAACCATGGCGGAAGGAAGCTATGACGCCATAGCCAGCTATACGTTTACAGATGGAAAAGGGAAGGTTTACGGAACTTATGAGGTGGAAACCGTACTGGATGTAAAAGAAGGGGGAAGCAAGGAGCGGATCCGGAGCCCTTACGAGGATATGACGGAAACAGCAAGTGAAAGCGGGTAACAGGAAAAGGAATGAAACGATAAAAAAGAAGAAGGGAGTCTGTATATGGACAGGTTAGAAAAGGGTTGGAGACAGGTTCTGTCTGTAACAATGCTGCTGATATTCACCATACTGATGGGGTACGGATCTTCATCACTTCAGAAAGTGTCCGCAGCAGGACCGGAAACAGGTGCATTTCATCTGAAGGCTTATGTTGGTATAGATGGACAGGAGAACGCAACAGGCCTCAAAGTAGATGAGCAGGATATGACCGGTCCCCTGTATGGGAAAGCAGTAATTGCAGGTATAGAATATGAAATATACCGCACCCATAATTATATAAACGAAAAGCTTGTTGAAATAACAGGCGGACCGGTAGAGATTCTGGATAATGGAAACCGTTATAAAACAGATGCCAATGGCGAAATCAATATAAGCAGCCTGCCTCTGGGTCAGTATGAGTTTAAACAAGTATCGGTACCGGAGGGGATACGGGCAGACACGCAGGAATATTATTTTGTACTGCCATTTTCCATCGAAGAGGGTGGGGAACTGCAGTATGAGGTCTATGTATATCCGAAATATGCGAAACTGACCGGATCCTTATCTTTTCAGAAGATAGGAGACGACGGTACAGAAGGTTTAAAAAACGTAGTATTTGAGATATATCAGGAAGACGGAACGCCAGTACAGGACGGAGATGGAAACAAGCAGTCCGTTACTACCAGATTGAGCGGACAGGCGGTCATCCAGAACCTGCCGACAGGGAAATATTATCTGCTGGAGACAAAGAATCCGGATGGAGATTATCTGGAGAGCAGCAATACAAAGTACTGGTTTGAGATTTACAGTGAGAATAATGAGGTAAAGTCAAAAGCCTTTTATACGAATCAGTCTATGGAAAAGAGGATTGTGGATGCGGATGGGAAGGAACTTTCAGAGGGAGTCATCATCAATTATAAGGTCCCTGATGTTGTGAAGACGGCATCCGCAAAAAGTGCCCAGGATATCAAGAATGGTCTGGTTTATATAGATAGTGAAGGGAATCTGTATGCAAATGTGGATATACCATATGTCTATACGATTACAACAACGTTGCCGAAAGATCTGATTACATATGTAAAATTTGAAATTTATGATGCCTTTTCAACAGGAAATATTGTACTGATAACGGATTTGCCGGATATCGTACCGGTAGCAAAAGGAGGAAATTCCCAACCGGAATTAAAGGCAGGAGAGGATTTTACAGTGGAGCGGGAAGGTACGGCAGGTTACCGTCTGAAATTCAAAGAGCATGGAATCGCGGTGCTGGCTGCAGCGAAATGTACCGGCATAGAAGTGACTTTTGATGCTAAAATCCCGAAAGGATATCAGGTTCAGGAAACAGTAAAGAAAGGAGAGATAAATGAGGCAGTGGCAGACTTTGATACAGATCATAGTGATCCGTTCGTATCGGCAACGAAAAATACAGTATATCCCCGTGCAGGAGAAATCATTGTCCGCAAAGTAGATAAAGCAAATACATCAAAACTGCTTGCAGGAGCAAGATTCTCCTTAAAGGATGCTTCGGGTAAGGAATACTGGGGAACAGAACATGTAACCTATTTGAATGTGAATGGTAAGACCACAAAAAATGTGAAAAAGGCAGCAACCTTTATATTTACGCAGCTGCCCTATGGAACCTATACCTTGAAAGAAACCAGGGCACCTTCAGGATATGCTATTTCTTCGGAAACAAAGACGATAAACCTAAGGGCCACGAAAGATCTAACTGCTACGTGGATCAGTCATAAAGAGACTGTTAAAAATACAGCAACCGAAGGCAAGACACCGGACACGGAAAAAAAACCAGACTCAGGAACAACACCAGGTTCCGGCTCTGGCTTTGGCTCAGGGAGTTTAGCGAAAACAGGAGATCAGACAAGATTACTGCTGTATATTGTGGGACTGATGGTTAGTGGTATGGTTGTTGCTTTCTTTTACGGACAAAGAAAAAAGAGGCTTAAAAAACATCGGGGACGAACAAAATTGGCAAAAAGAAGAGCGGACCATTACAAAAGAGGATACGAAGATAACGGGATAATTTAAGCAGCTGCAATGAACTTCCGTCAGACGGCTGCCAAAGCTTGTATCATGATAACATCGCTGCAGGCGGTCGTCTACTGGAAAATAATTAAAATTACATAAGGAGAAAATGAATGCTAATCACACAAGAAACCGATTATGCGATCAGGATTGTAGATTACCTGGTACAAAACAAAGATCTTACGAATGCATCGGAAATTTCAGAAGCTACGATCGTACCCCCACGGTTTGCTAAGAATATTCTGCAAAAACTGGCAGGCAAAGGTATTATTCGTTCATACAAAGGAGTCCATGGTGGATATAAACTGGGCAAACAGCCGAAGGAGATCAGCCTGTATGACGTATTAAAAGCGACACAGGGACCCATCGTACTGAGCCGCTGCTTGTATGATGATAGCAGATGTGTCTGTGATTTGAATGTGGGATGTCAGTATTATGAGATATTTAAGCAACTTTCAAATGAGATAGAAGATAAACTATGCAGGATTAAATTTACAACGAATCTCTCAATATTAAGCAATATAGAATTCTAAGCCGAAAGAACTACGCTTTTGCAAACTTACAAGCTGCCAAAAACAGCCACTATGGGAGGCAATATGCTTTACACAAACAATCAAAGGGCGCCTTTAGCGGCGGCGAAATAACTGCTTACGCAGACCTCGGTGCCCGGGCTTTCCCGGGCGCTGACATGGTCGGAGTTAGCAGTTAGTTCGCCAGAGCGTTGCCCTGTTTGCGTAAAGCATATTGCCTCCCATAGTGGCGTCTTGATTGCCAATATGTATAAACCAGCACTTTTAAAATATGCTCCCCCGAACGGCCGAATTGCTATTTACCTTGATATTTGTTATAATAAATCTCAATTCATTACAATAATTACCAAATATCAAGAAATTAGAGGTGGGATATGTCACAAGCGGAAGGATATATTTTATTAATGATACAGGAACATGTAAGAAACGGGATACTTACCCCGTTCTTCCTGCTTATTACAACGTTAGGAGATGCGGGATTTATTTGGATCGTTTCTGCGTTAATCAGTCTGTGCTTTAAAAAGACGAGAAAAACGGGAATTGCTGTCATAATTGCACTTTGTCTTTCTCTATTAATTAATAATTTGATTTTAAAAAATCTGATTGTACGCATAAGACCATATGAGGTAATTGAGGGTTTGCAAATTTTGATACCAAAACAAAGTGATTTTTCATTTCCGTCCGGTCATACCGGAAGCTCTTTTGCAGCTGCAATTGTATTCTATCGCTGCATGGGGAAGAAATATGGGATTGCAGCTATTATATTAGCTGTGTTGATTGCCTTTTCCAGGCTGTATATAGGGGTGCATTATCCAACGGATGTTCTGGCAGGTATGATTACCGGAATCGCTATTGGCTATTTTGTGAGTAAATTTTATTTTTCCTTTGCTAAATGTGTAAAAGTGTAATATAATATTAGTAAATCAACGCTTTTAAGCGTTAAAGCGATAAATTCACAGGAGGATAAAAAGATCATGTCACAAATCAAATTTTACTACAACGACGATATACCATTGGAAATGCACAAAGTCCGGGTGATACAGAAACTCAATCTTTTAAGCGTGGATGAGCGCGTGAAAGCAATTGCAGAAGCAGGAAACAATACATTTTTACTGAAAAATAAAGATGTTTATCTGGATATGCTTACCGACAGCGGTGTGAATGCAATGAGCGACCAGCAGTTAGGTTCTATGATGGTTGCGGATGACAGTTATGCCGGCAGTGCAACTTTTACGAAGCTTGAGAACAAAGTAGAAGAGATTTTTGGGAAAAAATATTTTCTGCCGGCACATCAGGGCAGAGCCTGCGAAAATATTTTAGCGCGTACATATATAAAACAGGGTGATTATATTCCAATGAATTATCACTTTACCACAACAAAAGCTCACATTGGTTTGAATGGCGGCACAGTGGTAGAATTACTCTATCAGGATGGTCTTGAAGTCACCAGTCAAAATCTGTTCAAGGGAAATATGGACCCGGAACAGCTTAAAAAATTTATTTCCGAGGTAGGAGTTTCGTCGATTCCTTTCGTACGTATGGAAGCAGGAACGAATCTGATTGGAGGTCAGCCGTTCTCTCTTGCAAATTTAAAGGAAATTAGTCAAATCTGTCGTGAAAACGAGATTCCGCTGATATTAGATGCCAGTCTGCTTGCAGATAACCTGTACTTTATCAATGTGCGCGAAGAGGAGTACCAGGATGTCAGTATCCGCGAAATTACCCGTGAAATAGCAGATCTTTCAGACATCATTTATTTCTCCGCTAGAAAGCTGGGACATGCCAGAGGCGGCGGTATCTGTACAAATAATTACGATGATTACATGAAGATGCGTGAGTTGATTCCTGTTTTTGAAGGATTTCTTACATACGGCGGAATGTCTGTTCGTGAAATGGAAGCAATCACGGTAGGTCTGGAAGAAACCATGGACTTTAACATGGTCAATCAAGGACCGGAATTCATTGCTTATATGGTAGAAGAACTGAAAAAGAAAAATGTGCCTGTAGTTACCCCAGCCGGCGGATTGGGATGTCATCTAAATGCAATGGAGTTTGTCAGCCATATTCCACAGGAACAGTATCCGGCAGGATCATTGGCAGCTGCGGCTTATATTGCCGGCGGACTTCGCGGAATGGAGAGAGGTACCCTTTCAGAAGAACGGGAAGCCGATGGATCAGAGCATTTTTCCAACATGGAACTCCTTCGCCTGGCAATGCCAAGAAGGGTATTTACGCTTTCGCAGGTCAAATATGCAGTTGACCGCATAGGCTGGCTGTATGAAAACAGAGAATTGATTGGCGGGCTGAGATTTACAGATGAGCCGAAACTCTTACGTTTCTTCCTTGGACGTCTTGAACCGGTATCAGATTGGCAGGAAAAACTTGCAGCAAAGTTTAAACAAGATTTTGGGGATAGCCTTTAAAACATGAAGGAGCCGTATTGTTATAAATAAAGGAAGGTTTTAGTATGAAATAGAGTCAGCGGATGAGTATATTTACTTGCGGCGGGCTCTGTTTTTTCGGTTTTGGAAGGGGGGATTGGAATATGGTGGAAGGTGGGACGCCGCTGTGGAATGAGAGGTGCTTTCCGCAAACCCGGGCAACACGGTTATGGGAGTTTAATAACAATTATTGCAGGGTGCCTAAATATGTTGAATTGTTTAAATCGTAAATAATTCAACATAAAGCATAAGAAAATATGTTGAAAATGATTTGCAATTTGTTAAAATATAATTAATAGAAAGAACAATTCCATAGTAAATCAAGTAGTTGCTTATGTTTTTAAATATTGGATGGATTTAAAGAGGGATGGTTTTCGTACCATCCCTCTAAAGATTAGCTGTTAAATATTCTATAAGTAAAGGCAATTAAAAGAAGTCGCCATAAATGACGACTTCGCAGTTACAAAATTAATAGGATTCCTCCTACGTTTACAATATCATACTAGCATAAACCAGCAAGTCTGTCAAACGATTTTGTAATCTATATTATGATATGTAGCAGACAACTAAATTATACCGCAAGATTTAAGCTTAGCGCTGATTTCCTTGAGCACGGCAGGCTTTACATCCCCTATCTTGTTAAAGCGTATTCTGGAAAGGCTGATCTGTGTGATGCGTGTCACATTTGCCCAGCGTGTCATGAGGGGAAAGCCATATACAATGTCAACCTGTACATTGAAATCCATATTTTTAGGTGTTTGGGATGAAAGTGGAATAACAATCAGGGAATCTTTTAAATTTTTGATGATAATTGCGGATGCCTCCCACCAAATTCAGTGCCGATATTATAGCCAAAATCCACCCAAACAACGGTCTTTCGTATTTATAATCAGATTGGTTTTTAAATTAGTCCATCTATAATATTCATTTGCTAATTTGATATATTCTGGATCGTTGCAATCAATATGTGTGAAGTGTTTTCGAAGCGTGGCGATGGTATCATCAAAAGAACGATTGGCATCTTTTAAAGTCACGGTGTGGTTCATAGAAGGTCTCCTTTTGAAATAATGGTTCTATTTTAACATATCATACCATGAAAAGCAACAAATTAATAATATGACCGCATATAAGAAAAATAAGTTTGAAAAGATTTTGCTGATTAAAACTGATATAGAATTAACCTAAAAAATAATCAGTGATTGTATATAATAATACATATGGTAGAATAGTATTATTAACTGTTAAAAATACAAATGAACTCATAAGGGAGTGTACAATATGGCAACGATTAAAGAAGTGGCAAAAGCCTGTAATGTATCTATTGCAACAGTATCCAACATAATAAATGGCAAAGGCCGTGTAAGTGAGGAAACAAAAAAAAGAATCATGGAAACGGCAAAAGAAATGGGCTATGTGCCAAATATGATGGCAAAAAGCTTAAAGCAGGGGAGTTCGAAGGCCATAGGTATTATTACAGAGGACTTGACAGTATTTAACTGTGCGGAAATCGTAGATGGTATCCATGAGTATCTGGAAGAACAGGGGTATACATCTTTGCTTGGAAACCTGCGTCTTTATAAGAAATATGAAAATGGATTCTATCACCATGAAGATTATAAAAAGCAGGTGGAAGAAGAGTTTCTGATCATGCAGAGTAAACAGGTGGAAGGTATCATTTATATAGGTGCACACTGCCGTGAAATAAAAAGTATACCTGAAAAATTAGGTATTCCCCTGGTGGTGGCATACGGTTTTGCTTCTGACCGGCAGATACCTTCTGTTATTTTTGATGATGAGCAGGCGGCATACGAGGCTGCCTGCGAACTTATCCGCAGCGGTCATACAAGGTTAGGTATCATTTCAGGAGAATTGGAAAGTCTTCATACGGCAGGCCGTCTGATTGGATATCAAAGAGCATTGTATGAAAATCATATACTTTACAATCCAAAGCTTAATGTGGTTGCCAATTGGTCCAGAACACAGGGCTATCAGGCCTGTGAAAAATTAATGAAGGAAAAAGTTACGGCTATTTTCGCTATGAGTGATGTGATGGCTGCAGGAGTTTATGACTATGCCGGTGAAAATGATATAGAGATAGGCAAGGACATTGCGCTGATCGGCTTTGACAACCGACAGATCAGCACAGCCTTCAAACCGTCGCTTACGACTATGGCCCTGCCGCTGCATCAGATAGGAAAATCCTCTGCGGCTCTCATTGTTGATATGGTAGAGGGAAATGCACAAAAGAGTGAAAAAAACACTTATAAGATAAATTGCACCCTGGAAAAACGGGGATCTACTGGTGAAACGATTTATCACAGTCGATAATTATAGTATAATGAAAAATATAGCCAAATAAAAAACAAAAATGTGAATTAAAATAAAAATTTCTCTATATTTTCTAATAAATAATATAAAAAAAGCTTGCATAATGGATATAAGTATAGTATATTATTAATTAGAGATAAAACGTTTAATCTAACTTCTGCAAAGGGGAACGGAGGCGAGATATGGAGAAGTTATCATTAGTGAAATTGCAGGCTACAAAGATTCGGGATTCTTTTTGGGATAGATATATTAAATTAGTAAAAGAGACAATTATTCCTTATCAATGGGATATACTAAATGACAATATAGAAAATATTGAGACGAGTCATTGTCTGCGGAATTTTAAGATTGCGGCGGGCAAAGAAACGGGAGAATTTTACGGTGCGGTATTTCAGGATTCGGATGCGGCAAAATGGCTGGAAGCGGCAGCATATTCCCTGGCGGCGGAAAAGGACGAAAAGCTGGAGGCTATGGCAGACGAAGTCATTGCATTGATTGAAGAGGCCCAGCAGCCGGATGGATATATCAATACATATTTTACAATAAAAGAACCGGATCTTCGATGGACGAATCTGGAGGAAGGCCATGAATTATATACGGCCGGGCATTTGATGGAAGCAGCAGTTGCTTATTACAACACGACAGGTAAGAAAAGATTCCTGCACTGTATATGTAAATTTGCAGATTTGATCTGTGACGTATTTTCTGAAGATAACAATCGGGAAGGGTATCCGGGACATCAGGAAGTGGAGATTGGATTGATCAAGCTTTATGAAGTGACCGGTAACCGGAATTATCTAAAAATGGCGAAGTCATTTCTGGACAGGAGAGGGAAAGAACCCAATTATTTTTTGGAAGAAGAAAAGAAGCCGGGATTTAAAAGGATTTTCCCGGAATTTGAAAATTATCTGCCCTTATATTCCCAGTCTCATAAGCCGGTCCGGGAACAGGAAACGGCTGAGGGGCATGCGGTGCGTGCCATGTATATGTATTGTGCAATGGCAGATGTGGCTTATGAGTATAAGGATAAAGAATTATTAGACATATGTGAAAAAATATGGGATGACATAGTAAATAAGAAAATGTATATTACCGGAAGCATTGGAAGTTCGGGACTGCTGGAGAGATTCACCACAGATTATGACTTGCCGAACAATAGTAATTATTCCGAAACTTGTGCATCGATTGGGCTGGCCCTCTTTGGCAGGAGAATGGCACAGATCACGAGGGACAGCAAGTATATAGAAGTAATGGAACGGGCAATGTACAATACGCTTTTATCAGGCATCGCAATGGATGGAACGAGTTTTTTCTATGTAAATCCGTTGGAGGTCTGGCCGGATAACTGCCTGCCCCGTACTTCGAAAGAGCATGTAAAACCGGTCAGGCAAAAATGGTTCGGTGTTGCATGCTGTCCCCCCAATATCGCAAGGACACTGGCCTGTGTCGGAGAATTTATTTATTTCAGAGGGAAACGCTCCTTATGGGTAAATTTATTCATATCCAGTGAAACCGGTATTTGTATCCATGGAGATATTGTGAAGCTGCGTCAGGAAACCGGATTTCCGAATGAAGGAAATGTTAAGTTTTTTGTGGAAAATGAGGCAGAGGTGGAATTTCAGTTAGCCATTCGCATACCTGAGTATGCCGGTGATCATAAATTCTTTCTTGATGGTGCGCACATCAAACCGGAAAAGGTGGAAAAGGGTTATTTGCTGCTGGATATTTCAGGGAAACATCATACAATTGAAATGCTGTTTTCCGTATCACCGCGAATCTTGCATGCCAATCCACTTGTAAAAGAGGATATTGGGAAGATCGCAGTGATGAAAGGTCCTATGGTCTATTGTCTGGAGGAAGTGGATAACGGGAAGAATCTCCCGGCAATTTTCCTGGACACTAAGCAGGAACTGAAAGAATTCTATGAGGAAAAGCTTTTGGGAGGAGTTACGGTCATCAGGGCAAAAGGCAGGAAGGTTGTGGATAGTGAATGGCAAGACTATGAGTTGTACAAGGAATCTGATTTGAAGCTAGAGGAAATACAGCTTACTTTTGTCCCCTATGCTTATTGGGGAAACCGCCGTACAGGTGAAATGTTGGTTTGGGTAAAAGAATTGGTTTAGAAGGAGGAATTAAGGAATGAAAAGAAGAAGTAAAGTCTTAGCATCAGTTTTAACAGCAGTAATGGTAATGGGGAGTTTGGCAGGATGTGGCACGTCTGAAAAAACAGATAGTACTACAGCGGAAACACAACCGGCGGCAGAAACTGTATCAGCAGATACTGCAGAACCGGCAGCAGCAGGGAAGGAAGCCGTATCGGCAGAAGCTGCAGATATGGAAATGTGGACCTTTATAGAACTTCATGGGAAACATTTTGATGATATGGCTGCAAGATGGAATGAAGAGAATCCCGACCGTCAGATCAATCTGACTGTCAATGTATTGCCATATGATGATATGCATAATAAGCTGCAGATTGCTTTGCAGTCTGGAGAAGGCGCACCGGATATCGTAGATATTGAACTTGGAAAATATGCAAACTTTTTAAAGGGTGAACCACAGCTGGAAGTTTTGAATGATGTGATTGATCCCTATAGAGATGAAATCGTTGCTTCCAGAATCGAGCTTTACAGTAAGGATGGCAATAATTATGGAATTCCGAGCCATGTAGGAGCTACCGTTGCTTTCTATAATACAGAAATATTAGAAGAAGCCGGTGTTGATTATACAACGATCGTAACCTGGGAAGATCTGAAAGAAGCCGGTCTGCAGGTGAAGGAAAAAACAGGAAAATATATGATTTCCGCAGATACCAGCGCTCTTTGGCAGTTAAATGACCTTCTGGCACAGCAGGGCGTTGACTGGGTAGATGATGCAGGAAATGTAAATGTAAACATTGAAGAAGCAAAGACCGGTCTGGCAATGCTGAAAAATCTGCAGGATGCCGGCGTGGCAGTTACAATTCCGGGCGGAAATCCGGACATGGAAGAGGCGTATGCATATTACAATGCAGGAGAAGTTGCCTGTGCAGTTATGCCATTATGGCAAATGTCCAGATACACAAGTTATATGACAGATTTAAAAGGCAAGATCGCAATTGCACCCGTTCCGGTATTGGAAGAAGGTATGCCATCTTCTGTCGGCGGCGGCGGAACAGGCACCTGCGTTACCAATCAGTGCAGTGATGTTCAACTGGCTAAAGAGTTTCTGGCATTTGCGAAACTGAGCGTAGAAGGGAATATCGGGCTGTGGAACAATCTTGGTTTTGACCCATGTAATATGGACGTATGGACCATGGAAGACGTAACACACAATCCGGATAATGAGTTCGTTCAGTATTTCCAGAACAATCCATTTGATATATTAAATGAAATCAAAGATGGAATCGGCCTCATCCAATCTACGGAGGCATATCCCACAATTAACAGTACATTCAGTTCCGTAACCTTAAATGCAATTTTTGAAAGCGGGCAGGATATCGATTCAGCGTTGGAAGAAGCGCAGGCTCAGATTGAGAACGAATTGCAATAAGAAATTTCATAGAAAACTAATTGCGGAAAGGACGCACGAAACCGCTTGCATAGCCTTGGGGACAGAAGAAGTTCTTGAGGCTATTTTAAAAAGAGTAAAAGGAGTAGCAGATGAACCGTAGACAGACCGTACATAGCGAAGAGATTCCAAGAAAGAAATTTTCATTTCGAAAACTTCTGTATTCCCAAAAAATCGCCCCTTATGTATTTATTCTTCCATTTGTCTTAACATTTTTGATTTTTTGGATGTTTCCGCTTGTAAAAGCCGGAATTATGAGTTTTCAGGAAGTGCTGCCGGGACAGACGGAGTTTATAGGGGTAAAAAATTATAGTAGATTAGCAAGCGATCCCGTGTTTAAAACCGCAATATGGAACACGCTAAAATATATGATCGGAACATTGCTTCTGCTGATACCGGTACCTATGTTTCTGGCATACATGTTAAACAGTAAGCTAATGGTAGGAAAAGAATTCTTTAAATCTGTATTTTTTATACCTATTCTTACTTCTATCGTAGTGGCAGGTACGGTTTTCCGGCTTATGTTTGGTGAGATGGATACTGCATTTATGAATCAGATCATGACAGCGCTGGGCTTGTCGCCTGTCAAGTGGTTGAAAAACGGGACGACTGCTTACATCGCATTGCTGTTTTTAGCGTTCTGGCGTTGGATGGGTGTAAATATACTCTATTTCTTATCCGGACTGAATGGAATACCTTCCGAGCTGTACGAGTCTGCCGCCATTGATGGGGCGACCTCATGGAAGCGGTTTATTTATGTAACTCTGCCGATGCTAAAGCCAACGATCACTTATGTACTGACCATCAGTATCTATGGCGGACTGGCCATGTTTAACGAAAGCTATATGCTATGGGCGGCCAAGGACTCTCCCCAAAACATTGGATTGACCATCGTAGGGTATTTATACCGGCAGGGAATTCAGAGAAATTCTATGGGATATGCAGCCGCCGTAGGCGTTGTGCTGCTGGTAATTACGATGGCGATCAATCTTATTCAGCTGACGGCTTCGGGAATGTTTAAAAAGGAGGATTGATCAGATGGCACAGCAAAGCATGGGTGGAAAAGCAAAGACTGCATGGATGAAAATCTTTCTGCTGGTATTTTTTTCATTGTTGGCAATCGTGATATTGATTCCGTTGGCGGCACTGTTCATTGGCAGCTTCAAAGAAGGCAAAGAATTAATTCAATACGGTTTGAATCTAAAGATTGAGCCTGAAAAAATGAGTCTCAGGAACTATATGTATTTGTTTGCTGGAGAGCATAGCTATTTTAAATGGTTTTTCAACAGTATCTTATTGACTGTTTTACAGGTAGCAGGTACGCTGCTGGTCAGCGCTTGTGTGGGATATGGGTTTGCAGCCTATGATTTTAAAGGAAAGAATTTCTGGTTTGTATGTGTACTGCTGATTTTGATGGTACCATTTGAGATTATGATGCTGCCTTTATATAACCTGATGAATGATATGAAACTGAGTAATTCCTATGCAGGCATCATACTTCCCTTTATGGCAAATGCATCCACCATATTCTTTTTCCGGCAATATTTAAGTGGAATACCGAAAGAACTGATGGCTGCCGGAAGAGTAGACGGAGCCACAGAATATGGAATTTTTGTGAAATTGATTTTTCCGGTTATGAAACCCGCCATAGCATCCATGGCAATTTTAAACGGTATGAATTCCTGGAACAATTTCCTATGGCCATTGCTGGTCTTGAGGGATGCAGACAAGTATACATTGACCATTGGATTAAATACATTGCTGTCTCCGTACGGCAATAATTATGACTTGCTGATCGTAGGTTCCTGTTTTTCGGTAATTCCTTTACTGATACTGTTCCTCTGCTTTCAGAAGTATTTTTTGGAAGGAATGGTGGCAGGGGCAGTCAAGGGCTGATTGCAGCCAGCGTTGTTAAAATCGAAAATATAAGTAAACATGCAGGAGAGTTCAGGTATGGATAAAAAAGCGAACATGCTGATTGATAAAAGTTTTCAAATAGGGAAAATAGATAAAAGAATGTACGGTTCCTTTATTGAACATCTGGGACGTGCCGTATATCACGGTATCTATCAGCCTGACCATCCCCTTGCGGATGAGGACGGGTTTCGTAAAGACGTAATGGAATTAGTGAAAGAACTTCAGGTTCCGATTATTCGCTATCCCGGCGGAAACTTTGTGTCTAATTACTTCTGGGAAGATGGCGTAGGACCTTTGGATCAGCGGAAAAAGCGCCTGGATCTGGCATGGCGCAGCCTGGAAACGAATGAAGTTGGATTGAATGAATTTGCCGGATGGACAAAGAAAGTGGATGCAGAGATGATGATGGCGGTGAACCTTGGAACCAGAGGGACTGCCGATGCCTGCAATCTGCTGGAATACTGCAATCATTCTTCCGGGACGTATTACAGTGATTTGCGAAGAGCGCATGGAGTCGAAAATCCACATAATATCAAGGTCTGGTGCCTGGGTAATGAAATGGATGGAGAATGGCAGATCGGCCATAAGACGCCCGGGGAATATGGACGTCTGGCAGCGGAAACAGCAAAAGCCATGAAATTAATAGATCCTTCGATTGCTCTGGTGAGCTGCGGGAGTTCTTTTGCTGCGATGCCGACTTTCCCGGAATGGGAAGCGATTACGCTCGACCACACTTATGAATATGTAGATTACATCTCATTACATCAATATTATGGAAATACCGGGAATGATACGGCGGACTACCTGGCAATGTCTCAGGATATGGAGCATTTTATCCATACGGTAATCTCTGCCTGTGATTATATTAAAGCAAAGAAACGCAGTAAAAAGAAGATGTATTTAAGCTTTGACGAATGGAATGTATGGTTTCATTCATCGGAAGCAGATGATGAAACCATGAAAAATCATCCGTGGCAGACGGCACCTCACTTGCTGGAGGATATTTATACTTTTGAGGATGCTTTAATGGTAGGGCTGATGCTGATTACGCTGATGAAGCATGCGGACCGTGTGAAAATTGCATGTCTGGCACAGCTGGTAAATGTAATTGCGCCGATTATGACGGAAGATGAGGGTGGAACGTGGAAGCAGACGATATATTATCCGTTTTTGCATGCATCGCTCTATGGCAGGGGAATTGCGCTTTCTCCGATTCTGGACACGCCGAAACATGATACGTCCCGACACTGGGATGTGACGGATATAGAATCTGTGGTGGTATATAACGAAGAGAAAGAAGAAGTAACTATTTTTGCAGTTAATCGAAATCTGGGAGAGGATATCATTTTAGAATGTGACCTGAGAAATTTTGAAAGATATAGGATTCTGGAGCATATCGTACTGGAATCTGATGATTTAAAAAAAGTGAATACTTATCAACGGGAAGGTGTCAGACCAAAACGCAGACAGGACTCAATATTAGAGGGTGGGAAACTTACGGCCATGCTGCATGGCGCATCCTGGAATGTAATTAGACTGAAGGAAAAGAAGAAGGAGGTTTAAGAATGCAAAAAGCAAGGAGATTTAATGGGGTTATGAGGATTGCGGCAGCGGTAATGGCTATGATAATCATAGTGACTGCAATGCCAATGGAATGGCTGCCGGAAGCGGCGTCTGTTTCTGCAGCAGAAGGGGATACTTTTATTTCCCCGGACGGAGAGAGACCGGAGAATAATATTGCGCCGGATGCGAAAAGCATATTGACCAGCTACGTTTCGGACTGGGAAGACTTATTTTCTGTAAATGATGGTATGTTTTCCAGTACATCAAGAAGCGCAAAATATGAAGGCTGCTATTGCTATGGTTCGTGGGCATGGGAAGGAGCCCGTTCTACCGACAGCGAGACGATTACCTATGTTTGGGAAGATGAGATGCGGATAAACAGCACGGGTATTTATTATTGGTATGATGGGGATACTCCGACGGATGGAGGGATTAAGATCCCAAAAGCGAGTAAATTTGAATATCTGAATGAAAATGGAGATTATGTAGAAGTCGAAAACGCAAATGGACTGAGTTGTGAGCCGGATGGTTTTAATATGACAACCTTTGATGAAATAAAGACGACATCATTGAGGGTTACCATGATAAAACAGGCGGCGGACAATACCGGTGTAGGTGTGATCGAATGGGAAGTATATGGAGACAAAGCGCCGGTAAATATTGCGTTAAATGCAGAAGCGTCTGCAAGCATTAACCGTCCGGAAGACCTGGGCGGTATTGCGGCTTTAAATAATGGTGTAGAACCGACTGCTTCTCTGGGTATAGGGGAAGACCCCATATGGCATAGCTGGACCAACCAGGGTCAGATCGCCTGGGTACAGTATGACTGGGAAGAAGAGGCGATAATTAATAGTACGGAAGTATATTATTTTACAGATAATGGTGGAATCGTAGTACCGCAAAAGACGGTTGTGGAATACTGGGATGCAGACACCCAAACTTGGGCAGAAGCAGCAGTAAAAGAAGATAATAAACTGGATCAATATAATGTGACTGCATTTGAGGAACCATTAAAAACCACAAAATTAAGGCTTACCATGACTCCGCAGGGGTATGGAACAAGTAGTGATCATGCGGTAGGTATCCGGGAATGGAAGGTATGGGGAAACGTCAAGGAAAAAGCGGAAATCCTTGATGATATCATCGTAGACGGTGTAACGATCAGACCTTTGGCTAAAAAGGGCGGTTATACCATGTTCAATGATTCCTTTTCCGTGACAATAGGAAAATATGGACACATCAATGAATTGAAAATAACAAATGACTTATATGATACTAATTATGTTTTAAATCCGGATAATGCGAAAGCGCAGGCAGCCGGTGAAGAGCATCAGTGGATGGGAGAATTGATGTTCCAAACCAAATTTGAAGGAGATTCGAATTGGACCGAATCCATGACCAGTGTTTCACAGGATGGAAGTACGTCAAGGACCATTGAACTGTCAGGTAAACAAGTGATCGTTACCTATGAAAATGCAACGGAAACAAAGGGAATCAAAGACTTCAAATTAGTAGAGACTTATGAATTGGTAGGGGATCAGGTGGTCTGGTCTATGACCGTAACGAATACAAAGGATAAAGCGATTACATTTGGTGATTTTGGAATTCCGATGCCATTTAACGAGTATTGGAGTAAACGTGCAATACCGTATGAAGAATCAGTCGTTGATCATTCATTTGTAGGCCAGGACTCTTCTTATATCTATGCTACAAGACCAAGCGGTCAGGGACAGTTCCTGTTATTTACTCCGGACCCGGAAACAGGAGCAGGTCTTGAATATCAGGATCACTGGAGGACGAATAACGGGCATTCAGGTTCCGCCTGGGCTCAGGACCAGGCGGGCTGGGCAAATGGATTGAATGTATTTTATATTCACTCAGATGTGATTAAATCCACCGGAAGCAGTTATCTGGAAAATACCGCATTAACACTGCAGCCGGGTGAAAGCAAGACTTATACGTTTAAATTTACAGGTGTGAATGATGAAGCGGATATGAAGAAAAGACTTTACGAGGAAGAGATCATAGATACGGTAGCGGTGCCAAGCATGACATTTGCAAAAAACATGCCTGCAAAATTATATCTGCATACTTCTTATGGTCAAAACGAGATAGCAGATATCGAAGTAAAATGTACTCATGAATCAGGTATATATGAAGGACTGAGAAATTCCGTATCCATCAAACAGGGTTGTACTAAAGCAGAGAATACCCGGGTACAGTACGTAGAAACAGTGGTACAGGATGGGGAACAGTATCATATTTATGATTTGAAGCTTTCCTGTCTTGGCGTAAATCATGTTGAAATTTCTTATGGAAGCGGGAAGAAAACCACCTTGCAGTTCTACATAATGGATAATGTTGATGATGCTTTAGAGTTACATGCAGAATTTGTAACTGAAAAAACCCAGGTAGACGCACCGGGTGAAATCTATGATAAGCTTTTTGATGACTGGATGATGGATACCAAGTCCGTTCGCGGCATCTATAAAGGATACTTTGGATGGGGCGATGACTGGGGATTCACCCATGGAGAATATCTGGCAGAAAAGAACGTATATCAGCCGGTGAAAGAACAGATTGAAGCATTGGATGAATACCTGGATACCTTTATCTGGAATAGCCTGATGAGAGAACACCATGAAGATTATCTGGTAAATGACTGGCTGGATGATGAACCGAATAATACGGGGCAGGGTGTTAACCGCGGATATGCATACCTGCATGTTTATAATACTTACTTTGCAATGTATGAGATAGCGGAAAAATACCCTGATATAGTAGATTATATTGAGGATAAAGATACTTATTTACTGAGAACATATAGCATCATGAAAGCATTGTATGATAACAATATTGCTTATGCATGGGATGGGCTGATGGGAGAATCTACAACTCCGGATATTATTGCAGCACTGCAGAGAGAAGGCTATTACACAGAAGCACAGTATGTTATAAACAGAATGAGTCAAAAGTACAACATATTTAAAAATAACAAATATCCTTATGGCTCAGAATATACATATGATAATACTGGAGAAGAAGCTGTTTATACGTTAGCAAAATTGAATAATAATCTGGCTATGATGGAAAATATCAATGCCAAAACAAGAGCTTGCCGTGGAGTGCAGCCAATCTGGTATCATTATGGCAATCCGACCACTATTTGCGGTGAAAACTGGTGGAATTTCCAGTATACTGCTTCTTTGGCGGGATATTGTATGGATGACTGGTTAAGACTGCAAGACAATGGTATGACGGAAGAGGAGATGACAGATGCCGCCCGCGTGAACTACGCCGGCAAACTGGCCAATCTCACGAGTATTAATTCAGGTCAGATCGATGCGGATCCGGAAAATATTGGTACGGTAGCCTGGACATATCAGGCGGAATTGGGAAACAGCGGCGGTCAGGGAACCGGCGGGGGAAATATTCATAATGGCTGGAGACAGATGTCAGGCGAGGCTGATACGGGTTTGTTCGGCGCATTGCGTATTTTATCTTCCGATGTTGTAACAGATAATATCTTTGGATTATTTGGTTATGGATGTGAAGTGACTGACGATAGTACGTATTATCTGGTGAACCCGCTGGATGGCGCTTATACAAGATTGAACTTCATAAATGAAAAGTTATCTGTTGAACTGAACAGGGATCAATATTCAGAAGCAAAAGTTTCAAAAGCCGCTGATTATGTGGAACTGAATATGAAGAATCTGGAAATATCAGAGCATGAATCCAATATTGAATTCACAGGGTTAAAAGAAGGTTCTTATCAAGTATTGGTTAACAGTGAAGTGAAGGGAAGCTTTCGGCAATTACAGGGAAAAACAACGACTGTTTCCGTACCTCTTCCGGCTGCGGCTGCTGCAAAAGTTGTGATACAGGAAGGTCAGGCATTGGAAAATACGGCACCTCAGGTTGAGGCGGGAAAAGATCAGACGTTATCTTTATCAGATTCTTTCCGTCTGGAAGGAACAGCCAGGGATGACGGTTATCCGAATATGACTCTCACCAGCACATGGGAAGTGATTTCAAAACCAAACGGTGCAGAAGTAATCATTGCAGATACGGATAAATTGATTTCCAATATTACGGTAGATAAAGCAGGTGTCTATAGGTTGAAATTGACTGTAAGTGATGGAGCCTTGAGTGCAGATGATACGGTGACCATTACGGTTAATGAAGATCCGGCACTTTCCGAAGTGTTGGCAAATTACACATTTACAGATGTTGACAATATAACAAGAGTGGTTAAGGATGCCTCTTCCGGCGGAAATGATGCGGAAGCTATCAGCAAGCCGGCACTGACGGAAGGGAAAAATGGAAATGCAATTTCTTTGACGGGTGCTTACTGCGGCTATATAAAACTTCCGGCATCTTTGACTCGAAGAGTGACTGAGTGTACGATTCTTACGGAAATCAAGTTGAATGCGACTCAGGATAATGGAGCCAGATTATTCCAATTCGGCGATACAAATGGAAAGAAGTTATATATTTCGTTTGAAGGCAGGAATGAATTAATACTGGGAGTTACATCCGGAAATGAAACGAAGAAATACAACACAGGAGCAAAACTTGGCTCGGGTTATTGGAAACATATTGCATTGACGGTAAAAGACCGATCCATTACCTTGTATGTAAATGGAGAGGCTGTATATGAATTAAACGACTGCGATTTTACATTGGCAGATTTAGGCGAAACGCAACAAAATTACATTGGCCGTTCGGAAGATAAGATGAATCCTTTCCTGAATGGATTGGTAGATAGCTTTACGGTGAAATCAGTTGCAATGTCTGCTTCTGAAATCAAGGAGCAATTTGGCTCAGATGATGAAAGTAAAGCAATATCGGCGGTGACAGAATCCTTAGTTACGGTTCCGGGTACAGCACCGGTTCTTCCGGAGACTTGTGAAGTACTCTTTGATGATGGTCAATATAGAGTATTACCGGTTATCTGGAATGAAATTCCGGAGGAAAACTTCGCAAATGCAGGAGTCTTTACCGTAAGAGGAAAAGCAGAAGGGTTAACGATATCCGTCAAAGCAATCGTTTACGTAGCTGGTGAAGAAGATTCAAATCTGGCATCCGGCGCAACACCGACGGCAATTGTAGATACACCTCATGATTTGGGCGGCGTGGCAGGATTGAACGATGGATATGAACCTTCCAGTTCAGGGGATACAAGCCATGGCGCATGGCATAACTGGTTAGGCGGTAACATCAATGGAGATGCATGGGTTTGTTATACCTGGTCAGAGCCGGTGATTCTTACAGGGTCGGATGCTTATTATTTTAGAGATGGAAATATGAACTTCATACCGTCTGCAGTGAAATATGAATATCTAAATTCGAATGGCGAGTGGATTGAATTTTCGAATGTATCCGGACTTGGAGTAGAAGCAAATCAATATAATGAGACCACCTGGGATCCGGTAGTGACAACATCCATAAGAATGACTTTGACACCGATGAAAGACGGCAGTGGCGTGGTTGAATGGAAAGTATACGGAGAAACCGGCAGCGACAGCAGCGCAGTGGATTTAAGGAGCCTCCGACAATTTATTGAAGAGGCAGATAGCAAAGTGGAATCCCAATATTCTTCAGACAGTTGGAGTGAGTTCTCAGCAAAACTGCTTCTTGCAAAAGAAATAGCCAATAAGACCGAACCAACCCTGAAAGAAGTAGACGCAGCTTACGACGCACTGGAATTGGCAATGTCTGCTCTTGTAAGAAATGGTACGGTTATAAAGACAGAATTGGAAAGACAGATAGTACTCGCAGAGGAAGCATCGGAAGACGATTATACCTCAGAAAACTGGCTCAAACTCACGGAAGCGTTAAACAAAGCAAAGGAAATTGCAGAAAAGCCCGGCGCAACCCAGGATGAAGTAGATGCGGCAGAGGATGTACTGAAAAAAGCAATACAGGATAAAAAACCGCCTGTAGATCCGGTAGATAAGAGCCGGCTGCAAAGTAAGATCACAGAAGCGGAAGGAAAATTATCCGGTAACTATACGGAAGAATCTTTAAACAATCTGAATACCGTATTAGAAGAAGCGAAAAGAATATTGGCAGACGATAACGCACTTCAAACGGATGTAGATGCCGCAAAGGAAAACTTAGAAAATGCTATAAATGCATTACAGCCGCAAGAACCGCCTGTAGATCCGGTAGATAAGAGCCAGCTGCAAAGCAAGATTACAGAAGCGGAAGGAAAATTATCCGGTAACTATACGGAAGAATCTATAAACAATCTGAACGCTGCATTGGAAGAAGCGAAAAGAATATTGGCAGACGATAACGCACTTCAAACGGATGTAGATGCCGCAAAGGAAAACTTAGAAGATGCCATAAATGCATTACAGCCACAAGAACCGCCTGTAGATCCGGCAGATAAGAGCCAGCTGCAAAGCAAGATTACAGAAGCGGAAGGAAAATTATCCGGTAACTATACGGAAGAATCTTTGAACAATCTGAATACCGTATTGGAAGAAGCGAAAAGAATAATGGCAGACGATAATGCACTTCAAACGGATGTAGATGCCGCAAAGGAAAGCCTGGAAGATGCTATAAATGCATTACAGCCGCAAGAACCGCCTGTAGATCCGGTAGATAAGAGCCAGCTGCAAAGTAAGATCACAGAAGCGGAAGAAAAATTATCCGGTAACTATACGGAAGAATCTTTAAACAATCTGAAGCTCGTATTAGAAGAAGCGAAAAAAGTACTGGCGAACGATAATGCATTGCAGACGGATGTAGATGCTGCTAAGGAAGAATTAGAAGAAGCCATAAAAGCATTACAGACGCCGCCAACGAAACCGGATAAGAGTGAACTGCAAAAGACCATAAAAGCGTATGAAGGCCTTAAGAAAGCAGATTACACAGCCGCAAGCTGGGCAGCATATGAAAAAGTGCTGAATACGGCAAAACAAATCAACAATGATCCAAATGCAACGAAGGCACAGGTAGATAATGCGCTGATTGCATTAAAAAAGGCATACAATAGTTTGGTGAAACCGCCTGTAGTTCCGAAAATACCTGCAAATGGAACGATTCATACAAAAGGAAAAGCAAAATACAAAGTTACGAAATCGGCTGCTAAAAATGGTACGGTCACTTTTATGAAACCTCTCAAGAAGACATACAAGAAAGTCACTGTTCCGGCAACCGTAAAGATCAATGGCTATACATTTAAAGTAACGGCTGTGGATAAGAAAGCATTTTATAAGAATAAGAAACTGGAATCAGTTACCATAGGCAAGAATGTGAAAACCATTGATAAATCCGCTTTTGCAGGCTGTAAAAAATTGAAGAAAATCACATTTAAAGGAACGTTAATTAAAAAAGTTTATAAATTTGCTTTCAGAAATATCAGAAAAGATGCAGTATTTAAGATTCCGTCTGCTAAACTGAAGGCATATAAGAAACTTTTACTGGGAGCCGGTGCAAAGAGCAGCATGACTTTTAAGAAAGTGAAATAACAAAGTAGGAGACAATTGGCTATTAGGACGCCACCGTGGGTGGCGATATACTTCACGCAAACAGGGCAACGCTCTGGCGAACCAACTGCTAACTCCGACCAAGTCAACGCCCAGGAATGCCTGGGCGCCGAGGTCTGCGTAAGCAGTTGTTTCGCCGCCGCTATGGGCGCCCTTTAATCGTTTGCTTAGAAGCATATCGCCTCCCACGGCGGCTGTTTTTAGCAGCGTTTAAGTTCACATCGACAAAAACTTTTTCTATCTCATATTGCAAAGCGGCTTGAAAATGGTCGCCGCATACTCTCGAGACTTCAGACGTGAGTAAGCGGCGGCGTTTTTTAAAGCAACTTTTTATAAATATATAAGC
>Ga0153928_1000380_pt1 | contig 22601 bp, 19 predicted proteins | sample TSNJ012MetaG_FD_106656 | JGI IMG/M metagenome (GOLD analysis project Ga0153928, IMG submission 106656) | Attine ant fungus gardens microbial communities from New Jersey, USA - TSNJ012 MetaG | ecosystem: Host-associated > Fungi > Mycelium > Unclassified | place: USA: New Jersey, Wharton State... | reverse complement strand
TCGCCGTTGAAGTAGACGCGATAGCCCGGCATCGAGTCGCCCGCGACGTCGGGGAGGCCGCGCCCGGCATTCGTTTTGTAGTGCTTCGCAAGCGCCGCCGCACCGTGCTGCCACGTGGGAACGTCGAAGCGTTCGCTGAAACCGCCACCCGTCTTCGGCCAAACGACCTCCGAGCCGTCATCGGCAATCTGCGTTCCGCCACACGCGTGAGCAAACGGACTCGATGCCGGTGCGAGCACGTGCGCGGTTCCGTTTGGATCGAGCTCGGCGCCGTTATCGCCTGACGCACAGAACACCGTTACACCGAGCAGCGCGGCGGCGGTAAAGAGTTCGTCGAGGATTGAAAGCGCCGCGGGCGTCCAGAGATACTCCGGAAATCCGAAGCTGATCGAGAGGATCGAAGGCTTGTGCTCGACGTCGAAAATGACGTGGCGGATCGCATCGAGCACGCCGCGCTCGTCGTCGGGTGCGGCATAGATGACGATCTGCGCTCCGGGTGCCAGGGCGCCCGCGATCTGCGTATCTATTGCGGACTCGAGATCTTTCGCGGTCTCGATATCGTGCGCCAGCTCGGCGTTGTCCACGCGCTTGACGATCGGCTTCTTTGCACTCACGCCTTGGCTTTGCGTGCATGCTTCGAAATCGGCTGGCCGGAACTCACCGCGCAGCTGCACGATTGCGATCGTCTGCCCGCTGCCGTCGGCATCGGGAAATGCGTAACGCGCCGCGATATCGCTCGCCGACGGCGGAACGGCATGCGGCGTGAGTTGTCCGATCGCATGCGAACGCGGCCATTGATGAATTCCGAAGACTCCGTGTAGAATCGAGGCAATCTCGGGCGGCGCATGCAGCGACTGCGAGCGATGGCGGAAACGACGCTTATCTGCGAGCTGGTAGATGCCCGCGGTCGCGCCGAAGGCTTTGACGAGTTGCTGGATCGACCCGGTCACCGTAACGTGGCGCCAAAACGTCGCAACGACCTCGATGCCGAACCGCTTGCAGTACCGGCGCAGCACCGCGACGTCGTCGGGATCGGCGCCGGTCTGCGCGGCAAGCTCGGCGTGGTCGGCATAAGCGCGTTTCGCGGGCGGCATCGAGCCCAGCGCGATCGCGCGCTGCACGTCGAGCGTACCGCCCCGCCGCGGCCGCAGCCACGCCGTCAGAAAGGCATCGCCCTCAGCGAGATCGGCAACCGGCGTCGCACCGGGCCAAACGGCACGGTGCGTCTGCGGAATCGGAACGCGGTCGCCGGACGTCACGCGTTACTCTTCGTCGCCCGGCTCTGTCATCCTGAGCCCGCGTCTCTTGTCATCCTGAGCCTGTCGAAGGATGACTCGACGACCAACTTGCGCCTTCGTCGCTCTTCGACAAGCTCAGGGGCCCTTGGCGCTAAGGAATTCTAACTGTACAAAGGCTCGCGCACAAAACGAGACGCCGCATTGCTACGGCGCCTCGCGCGTTTCGATGTGTCGACGGCTCGATACATCGCCGACGATACCACATCTACAACAGACTTCGCAACGGTTCTTGGCCGATGCGGCTGGAGCGCCCGGGAATCGAACCCGGAGCCGACCGGTGTATCGAGCCGTCGGTCGACACCATCGAAGCGCCCCAGCTGCTTTCCTTCACTCGATTATGCGCAAAACGAAAGCGTTGTGCCGTGACCCTACGGACCCGGCGCGACCGCGGGATCGGCGGCGACGCCGAACGAGCTCGAGAGTGAGTCGAACAGACGGTCCGCGAGCAACTTGCCAAATCCGCGCTTAGAGATCTCGTTGACGACGTTATTGGAGCCTTCGCCGATGAAGAGCCGCTTGTTCTTTGCAAGCGTTAGTCCGAGCATACCGCCGATCTCATAAAAGTTTGACGAGCGCAGCTTGTACGATTTTGCGGCATAGATGAAGAGCTTGTTGTAATAGTAATCGGAGACGTACACGTCACCGGTGGGGCCGACGATGATGCCGAGCGGTTCGAGCAGATCGCTGGCTCCAAACTCTTGCGACGGGCTGGTCTGGCCCGGCGGATAGACCGAGACGAAGGCCTTGGAGGCGTTATAGTTTTCCACGTAGAGGTTGCGTTTCGAATCGACCGCGACGCCCAGCGGATTGATCCCGCTGATGATCGTCGAGGGTGTCGTTTGACCCGCGGGAAACTCGACAACGCTTCCCTCATAACTTCCAAGCTGATTGGAGACCCACACGTTGCCTTTCGAATCGACGGCGACGGCGCTGGGCGTCACGAGATCTTTGGTCAGCGTGAGCGACGGCGCGGAACTTCCCGGCGGATAGATTGTGACGCTGTTGTTGCTTGTGTTTGCGACGTAGAGATTACCGGCCGCGTCCACCGCGACGCCCTCCGGTCCGGAGAGTCCCGTCGTAATCGAGCCGACGGGACTCGGATCCGAGGCACCTGCCGGAAAAATCCAGACCGTATTCGCAAACGCATCGGCGACGTAGACGTAATTCTTGCCGGCATGCGGCACCGGCCGTCCGAGCTGCCGAGCGAGCGGGGCTCGCGGAGCGGAGGGCAGCTGCCCGCCGCCGGGAGCGATCGGCGAGGTACCCGGCGCGGAACAGCCCGCCGCCAAGAGGGCTAGGGCGACCGTTGCCGCCGAAAGCAGCCGATGCAAAGTCATGAAAAATCCTCCTGACGCCGAGCTAATCGTTTTGCCGAATGGTAGCGCCGGTATTTTTGCCCCGCAAGAGTAATTACTCGGCTACATTCCGATGATCGCAAGCCGATTTCGTGAGGCAGACCTTCTCTGTCAGCTCGGTGCCGACGCGCTGGCGGCGCAGCGCCTTGCGCCGCTTTCGAGCGCGGAAGTCCCGCGGAGGCCGCGCCTCGCCGCGCTCGGCCGCTTAACCGAGATCGCCTGCAATCTCGGCGACCTCGCCGCAGCGCAGCGGCATTTGGGTGAGATGCACCGCGCGACGGAAAGCCCTCGCGAAACTCCGGCCGTCTCCGACCGCGCCGAGGCCGAGTACGCGCTCGGACGCTATGCGTTTTCACGCCGCGACGCAACCGCGCTCGAGCGGTCGGCGCGCGATCTCTTCCGTTCGGCCGCGGAGTCGAATGGCGACGTGCGCGTCGCATCGATCGCCATACGGCTCGGCTCGTATCTCGCCGTCGATCGCTATCACCGGTGTAATCTCGCCGGAGCCTCCGAAGCAGCGGCAACGGCAGCGAAGTTGCTGCGCGGCACGCCGGGCGCGTCTCCCTCGGTCAAAACGCACGCGCTAACGACGCGCGGCGTCATCGACCTGCACGATCCCTCGCGCGCACACCTCGCCACGGCCGAGAACGTCGAAGCGCTCGAGATCGCGCTCGCCAACGGCATGACGTCTACCGCACAAGATGCGCTCTTCAACATCGTCAACTTTCATCTTTACTGCGACGCGTGGCACGCCTCGCCGTACGAGTCGCGGATCGTGCGCGAGAGCCTGGACGATGCAATCGTCGCGCCGTCGAGAAGCGACGACCCGGTGCTGGCGGCACTCTCGCTCTGCTCGACCGGGCGCTACTCCGAAGCCGCCGAGCTGCTCGACGAGCTCAAGCCGCGATCCCGCGAGACTCCGTCGGATTGGCTCGCAATCTTCTTCGGACCCGTGACCGCGACCAAACGCGCGCGGATCCTTTTCAAAGCCGGGGCATTCGCAGCCGCCGAACGCGCAGCCGCCGATGCGCTCGCCGCGTGGGAACGCTCGCAGCTAGGCGGGCAGGGCGTCGCGTTGCGCGTGCGCGGGGAAGCGCTCGAGGCACTCGGTGACGTCCGCGGTGCGACGTCGGCGATCGAAGATGCGATCGGCGCGCTCGAGCCGCTCCTGCCCGTACATCATATGGTGAGCGCCTATCAATGCGCGCATCGTCTGACCAAGAAGCGCGCTTATCTCGATCACGCGCGCGATCTGCTGCGTGCGCTCGAGAGAACGCCGCAACGCGGTCCGCGGCTGACCCCGCGCGAACGGCAGATTGCGACCCTCGTGGCGCAAGGCTACAGCAATAAAGCGATCGCAGCGCAGCTCGGCATCGGCAACCGGTCGGTCGAGAACCGCGTAGCCTCTATCTTCGCGCAGCTCTCGATCCGGGCGCGCTGGCAACTGACGGAGGAAATGCTTGCAACATTGTCTTGATTGGAACGTACGCGCGCGAAGGATGCTCGACGCGCTCGCTGCCGCGCTCTTCTTCGTTGCAACTGCTGCGTGCGCCGGCTGCTCTGCCGCGGATTCGGAACGGCTAACGCCCGGCCTTTACACGAACGGGCAGAAGGGCGTATACCGCCGGATCGTGCTGACGCAGAGCCCGACGATTTCGTATGACATTTGGCGAGCCGACCCGCACGGCATTTTTACGCATCTTCACTTTACGCTCGTCTCGCCGAAGCCGTTTCCGGTCGAGTCGAGCGAATACGAGATCGTCATGCCGGGAAAGACCTGCGAGAACATCGCGCTCCATCTCTACCGCGAGCAGAGCAAGGTTCATCCCGAGATTATCGTGCTGAGCTTCGGCAACTACGACGAGCCGTTCGCATCGAACGGCGAAGAGTTGACTCCGAAAAGCTACCGGGACGACGCCCTCGCGGTTGCGACGCTGCGGCGCAATGCGAGCGATCCGGGTTTTTACGACACGACCCCGTACGCCTCGCGAGGCGCGATGCTCGACGGCGTTCCCAACTGCCGTTAGCTTCGCGCCCTTGTTGGGATCTCGAAGCGCGTGCTAGACTTGTGTGGCCTTATGCCGTTACACGAAATCGTTCTGCCCGAAACGAAGCCCGAAACGGAATGGCTGCGCGGGCGACCGCTCCAAAAAGTGAGCCCGCCGCGAACGCATTCACGGCTGCAAGGCGCGATGCTGAAGCGGCTGGACCGGTGGGCCGCGGGACGCGGCGAAGTCGGCCCCGAGTGGCGCTTTCGCGTCGCGCCGCCCGGCGAAGTTCGCCGGCCGCTCGTGCCCGACGTTGCATACGTTTCCAACGAGCGTCTCCGCCCGCTCAGCGACGAAGCGATCGAGACTCCACCGCTCGCGCCCGATATCGCCGTCGAGATTCTCTCACCCGACGATCGCCGCGTTGACGTTGACGACAAGATCGACGTCTACTTGCGCGCCGGCTCGTCGCTCATCATCGTCGTCGATCCGCAGCGCCGGGTAGTCGAACTGCACGACCGCGATGGTGTCGCGCGACTCGACGAGCGTGCGAGCATCGAACATCCGGCGCTGCCGGGCTTTTCTTATCCGATAGATGCACTTTTCGCCGTGCTGCGCCGCCCGTAACAGAAAGAGAAGCATGCCCCTCCATCAACCCAAACATCACCGCGATGCCGATAGCTCGGACGTTTATGCGACCCGCGCGATGGACGCGACGGTTCCCAAGCATCACATTCCCAAGAGCGGCCTACGTCCGGACGTAGCGCTTCAGCTGGTCGAGGACGAGCTGATGTTCGACGGTAATGCGCGGCAGAATCTCGCGACATTCTGCCAGACGTGGTTCGACGACGGCATCATCAAGCTGATGAATCTCAGCCTCGACAAGAACATGATCGACAAAGACGAGTATCCGTCGACGGCTGAGATCGAAAACCGCTGCGTGCATCTGCTGGCCCATCTCTGGAACTCGCCAGCCGCCGGAACGACGATCGGCTGTTCGACGACCGGCTCGAGCGAAGCGGCGATGCTCGGCGGCCTCGCGTTGAAATGGAAGTGGCGCGAGCAGCGCGCGAAACTCGGCAAACCCAGCGATAAACCGAATCTGGTAACCGGACCGGTGCAGGTCTGTTGGCACAAGTTCGCGCGCTACTTCGACGTCGAGCTGCGTGAGGTTCCGCTGGAGCGCGACCGTTTTGTGATGACTGCCGAGGAAGCCGTAAAGCGAGTAGATGAGAACACGATCGGCGTCGTCCCGACGTTCGGCGTAACGTTTACGGGGCATTACGAGCCGGTCGCCGAGATCGCGCGCGCGCTCGATAACCTTCAGAGGGAGACCGGTCTCGACGTTCCGATTCACGTGGACGGCGCCTCGGGTGCCTTCATCGCGCCGTTCGTGCAGCCCGATATTGTGTGGGATTTTCGCTTACCGCGCGTCCGCTCGATCAACGCCTCCGGCCATAAGTTCGGGCTGGCGCCGCTGGGCGTCGGTTGGGTCGTGTGGCGTGAAGCGAGCGATCTGCCCGAAGGACTGATCTTTCACGTCAACTATCTCGGCGGCGACATGCCGACGTTCGCGCTCAACTTCTCGCGACCGGGCGGTCAGGTGATCTGCCAATACTATTTGATGCTGCGCCTCGGGATGGACGGCTACCGCCGCATCCATCAAAACTGCTACGACATCGCGCAACATATCGCACACCGAATCGCTAAGTTCGGACCGTTCGAAGTGCTCTTCGACGGCAATAGCGCCGGCGGCATTCCGGCCGTCTCGTGGACGCTGCGCGATCCTCCTCACGCCGGATACTCCCTCTTCGATCTCTCCGAGCGCTTACGCGGGCGCGGCTGGCAAGTCGCGGCCTATACCATGGTGCCGAACATCGCCGACATGACGGCCATGCGCGTCTTGATTCGTCACGGCGCCAGCCGTGATTTCGCCGATGGACTGCTCGAAGATATCCGCCGATCACTCGAATACTTCAAATCGCACCCGCTCGCCAAACCGATGACCGCGGACGAAGGCGAAACGAACAGCCACCACGCCCGCCCCCGCGTTGCCTCCGTGTCATAGTGACCTAACGGCCTCTGTCATCCTGACCCGAGGTCCCTTGTCATCCTGAGCCTGTCGAAGGATGACTCGCCCTCTACTGCGGCCTGCTCCGCAGCCACGCAATCACGATTTCGCTTACTTCCGTATCGTATTGCTCAATAGTACCGCGCTCGTCGTCGGTCTCGGCGGCCTTCGGCGTAGCGGCGCGCCCTAAGCCGTGGCTCATCCCCGTAATCACTTGAAGCGTCGCGGAGCCGGGATGCGAGGCATTGACGACGGCGACGATGCGCTGGTGGTCCTCCAACTCGGTCTCGAAATCCGAGGTGCCGTAGATCGCTAGCACCGGGACGCCGAGCTTGGTCCACGGCTCGATGACGTTCAGCTTGGCGACTTCGCGAATGTACTCGGCGGTGACGGGATAGATACCATCGTGCACCTTGCACGCGGGCATCCGGCGCTCGATCTGCGTCTCGGATAAATTCTCGAAGAAGAGCCGCTGCATACACTCGGCTTTCTCGACGATCGCTCGGTCCGTGGCCGCCGGCGTCGCGCCGTCGAGCTCGTCGTCCCGGCGCAGGTTACGTAACTCGTACTCGGGCCAATCGCGTCCAACCGCCTCGAGCACGATGACTCCGGCGGTGCGATTCGTGAGCGCCATGCGCGGCGCGATGATCGTGCCGATGCTATGCCCGAGCAGATAGACGCGCGCGGGATCCACGCGCGGATCACGTTGCAATGCAGTTAAAGCCGCCGCATATCCGCGCACCTCGGCATCGAAATCGACGTTTCGGCAAGGCGGCCCTTGACTGTCGCCGACGCCGCTCTTCTCGAGCCGCATCGTGACGAATCCGGCGCGCGCGAGATCGTGCGTAAGATGCAGGTACGCGTCTTGCGCGTTCGCGGCCACGTCAACGCTGTAGCAGCCGATGCCGCCGATCAGCAACACGGCCCCAGCCGGCGATTTCAGACTTGCCGGCATCGTGAGCAGCGTTCGCCGAAGGGAGTCGTCCACGGTTAAGGCGCCGTACTCGGTAACGAGCCCCGCATCCGTCTCATCGCGCGCCGTGCCTAGTACCGCCGAGAACTGCAGTGCCGCACCGTTGCGCACGACGTTCACGCTCACGCGCTCGCCGCCGTGGAAGTCGTGGACAGCGGCTAAGAACTGCGCGACCGTCGCCACCGGAGTGCCGCCGATTGCGCGAATCGTATCGCCGGCTTCAAGTCCCGCTTGCGCCGCGGCGCCGTTGGGGATCACGAGCGTCACGCGCACACCGCCGTTGCCTTGCGCGACCGCGGCCCCGAAAAGCGCATGCCTCGGCAAGGGCATTTTGTCGCCCTTCGACAGGCTCAGGGTGACAGAATGCAGCTCACCGTGTTCGTACACGAGCGGCCGGTAGGCATCGGGATCGCTGAAATACCGGCTCGGCCACGCGAAGAGCTTGCTGTCGGGATAGTCGTAGACGATGTTGAAGCGCTTGAGCAGCCCGACGCCGATGCTTGCGTCCTGCGGTGCGGTCGCGAAGAAGCCGCCTTTATCGCGCGAAGCGCGGGTCACGACGCCGGGGATCGTCGCGCCGAAGAGCGAGACGGTGGTGCGCAGCACGTCGCTGTAGATCGGGCCGCCGATACCGATGCCGGTGATCGCATTGCGCGCGAGAGCGTCGCGATAAAAATCATTGGCTTGCGCGAACCGCCGGAAGAGCGTGAGCGAGGAACGGTCGCCCGTGTCAAGGACGAACGTTCCGTGCACGCCGTCGACCGCGGCCGGAATTTGCGGGATGCCGTACTCGTCCACCGTGAATGCGACGGGCGTGGCGTTGTTCGGCACGGAGATCGGCTGATACGAGAGCGTCAGCTGCGCGCGGTCCATGTCGGCGCCGACGCGCAGCCGGTGGAGCACCTCATAACCGATGATGCCGTCCAAATGCGGAAACCCGAAAGCGCGTTGAATTCGCGAAAGGTCGATGACCTCGGCGTGAAGATCTTTGAGGTGCAGCGACCCGACGGCGAGATCCGCGATATTCGTTACGCTGAATGAAGCGGAGCCGCTCCCGGCTCCAATCGCCGCCCCACCGCCTTGCGCTCCCAACCGCAGCTGCCGCGCGACTCCCGGCGTGACCGAGACCGACGTCGTGCCGGTATCCACGATCATCGAGAACGGCCCCTGGCCGTCGATCTCGGCCTGAATCACCATCCGATTGTCGACGAGTGTGAACGGCACGGTCGCCGATTGCGCGCCGGGCACGATGGCCGCGGCAAGAATTATCGCAAGCATAACGCTCTCAGATTATCACGCCGCTTGAGGCGGCGTGATCAACGACCCATCAAACCTCCTCCCTTTTCATACTGAACGAAGGCGCGAAGCGCCGAAGTCGAAGGAGCGCCACCCCGCGTTTAGAACCGCACGCGACATGGCAGCGTACGTCATCGTAAAAGTCGACACCAAGCACCCTGAGCAGTATGAGAGCTATAAAGAGATGGCGCAGAAGACGGTCGCGCAGTACGGCGGGCGTTATCTCGCGCGCGGCGGTCAGATGAAGGTGCTGGAAGGTTCTTGGGAACCGACGCGGATCGTCATTCTCGAGTTCCCGTCATATGAAAAGGCCCACGAGTGGTGGCACTCGGCGGAGTACGCTCCGGCGAAAGAACTGCGTCAGCGGCTCAGCACGACCGACCTTCTCATCGTCGACGGCTACGATCCCGATACTTGATGCGCTAGCGGGCCCGGTCGTAAACCAGGGAACGGCGCCGGGCCCGATAGCAAAGAGATGCTGAGCAGCGTGCTCATGCTGCTGATGCGAGCGCGAACGTTATCCGTCATTGGATGGCCAACGTAAACGCTACGATCGCGTGGTTGTTGCGATCGGCGGTCCAAAACCGCTCGCCGTCATAGGCGATGCTGCGCGGCTTAAACGGAAACGATTGCAGCGGTTTGATCGATGACGCGGCGGCATCGACGCCGAGCCGCTGGAGCTGACCGTCGACCCAATCGTCGTCAACGGTCGCTAAATAAAACGCACCCTCGACTATCGTCATGCCGACGGGGCGCCTTTGGAGTTGCACTTCGCGCACCGCCGCACCGCCTTCATTGAGTTTGATGAGCTTCTTATCCCACGCTTGTGAGAGATATAACTTCCCATCGGTATACGCGAGAAAAGATCCGGAAAAATCCGGGCACGCGAAGCATTCGGTGAATCCCGACTCGGGGGTAAAGGAATAAACATATCGCCGGTCGCGTTCAAGGTCGGGCTCGTCGATCGCCGGAGCGAGGATCAGCCGAAAGTCCGAACCGGTGAACGTTACGCCGAGCGACTCATGCGGGGGGACGAATTCGCGCCGGATGTCCCACGTTTTTGGATCGAGCTCATACAAATGACCGTTCGCGGCGCTCGTTACCCACATCGACTTGCCGTCCCAAGCGAGTCCCTGCGGGCCTTGCACCGGCGAGGGGTAGCGGACAAGGCGCGTCATACCTGCATCCGCCCAATCGCCGCACGGCCGTCGGGCATAGCGCAGGCGGTTAGGAACAGCAACGCAACTAACCCTGTCATCCTGAGCTTGTCGAAGGGCATCCTGAGCCTGCCGAAGGTTGCATTCGCGCAGCATCCGACGATGAAGCAATTGTTCCTTGCCGTCGGGAAGACTCTAACCATGCCGTTGCACGAGATCGTTCTGCCCGAAACCAAGCCCGAAGCCGAGTGGGTGCGCGGGCGGCCGCTGCAAAAAGTGAGTCCGCAGCGCGACCACTCGCTATTGCAGGGCGAGCTCACGATGTGGCTCCGGCGCTGGGCCACAGGCCGAGGCGAGGCGGGCCCGGAGTGGCGCTTTCGCGTTGCACCGCCGGGCGAAATGCGCCGGCCGCTCGTCCCCGATGTTGCCTATGTTTCGAATGAACGCTTACATCCGCTCAGCGATCAAGATCTGCAGATTCCTCCACTGGCGCCGGACGTCGCCGTAGAGATTCTCTCGCCCGACGATCGTCGCATTGACGTAGACGAAAAGATAAGCGTGTATTTGCGCGCCGGCTCAACGCTCGTCATCGTCGTCGATCCGCGACGCCGAGTCGTCGAGCTGCACGACCGCGAGCGCACGGCTCGCCTCGACGAATGCTCAGCCATCGAACACCCGGCGCTCCCGGGGTTCTCCTGCCCGGTCGGCGAGCTTTTCGCGATACTGCGTCGCCCGTAGGTTCACCCGTCCGCAATTGGCTTTGCATACACGTTTCCAGAACTTGACTAGACTAAGATTGCGTGCATTAAACTAGTCTGTAATGAAAAGCGTCGGCATTTTTGAGGCTAAGACCTATTTTCGGCGCTCATTCGCGGCGTTGAGCGCGGCGAGCGGGTACAGATAACCGCCCGGGGCCGCCTCGTAGCCGAACTAGTGCCCGCCCGGGGCGTCGGCAACTCGGACGCGATAGAGCGCCTTCTCGCAAATGATGCGCCGTTCGGTATGCGTGCGCGAGAAGCGATCGAGGCCGGCCGGAAGTGAGCGACTTCGTACTCGACGCCTCTGCGACGCTCGCGTTTATCTTCCAGACGAACGTGATGCACACGCGGTCGCGCTTGCAAGGTCGCTTCGAACGCGCACGGCATGCGCGCCCACTACCTGGCGTTAGCAGGGTGAGAACGCAATCGTCACTGACGAGCGAGCGGGGCGTCTCGATACGGCGCGCGCTACTTCACTGTTGGACGACATCGCCGAACTTCCGTTCGAGTTGCGTGAGCCGCGCGCCGGTTATCTGGCGCCGGCACGCCGATTTAAGCTCTCCGTATACGATGCGCTCTACCTAGAGCTCGCGCAGCGCCTGAGAGTGCCGCTTATGCGCGATCGCTCATTGCGGCACGCGGCACGACAGCTAGGCATTCGGACTCACCTTGTCACCCTGAGCGATTCGCTCCGTCACCCCGAGCTTCTCGAAGGGTCGCATCCGCACAGCGTCCGACTCGCCTTAGTTTGCGCCCCCTGCGTTCTAAGGAAATCGAGGGTCATGCCGAGATCGTCGCGCTCGGCGGTAACAGCGCCGTAACTTCGATTCCTACGACGGTCTGCTGCGCCGGCGGTTACCGTCCTATAACTAAAAGCCATTATCTTTGGCGTATCCCGCTCACCCAGAGCGAGGCATACAAATCACACCGCAAGGAGAACACGATGCAGATAGTTCGCAAACCACTCATATTGATCGCGCTCTGCGCCATCATGACCGGCGCAAGCTTTTCTTTGGCTGCAGCACAGCAAGCGACAACCGGTCAGACGTCCGGCTCGACCAACCAGAACTACCCCTGTAATCCGCCACAGTCGAGCAGCAGCACGAATAAGCCCTACACGGAGAACCCGGGTCAGACACAATGCGGGTCGTCCGCAGACTGCGCGCCGCCGCGAGCAGGATGCTGATCTAATCGTGCGGCGTCTGCGGGGGCCGCTTGTGCGGCCCCCGCTTTGGGCGCAGTTTTTCTTGCACTATTCCGCAGAAAGGCGTCACTAACGTGTTGAAAACATTCGGTATTCTAGTGCTCATCGGCATTGCGACGGTACTGCTCGTGCCCGAATCGGCCTCCGCTCGTGTCACCGCAATCGTCGCTCAAGAGCCGGCCGCCTCGTTACGCGCTTGCCATTTGGGTCAAGTTTCGGAACCCCTCGCCGACTGCTGCAACCTATGGGAAAACACATGCGAGTGCGACATCTTATTGACTAACGGCTCGATCCCGGATCGCATAGATCCGAAAGCCAAACGCCTTCGGATCGTGGATTGCTACTAGGGCCCGGCTCACCTCGATAAAGGGAACACGCGCCCGGCCGCGGCCCGTCGCCGCCGCACGGTTCGCCTGTGTCGGCTCCCCCTTTCTCTTCGCAAGTGTATGACTCTAGCGTCACAGTGTCGCTGTCGCAGGTCGCGCCGCTCCATCACAATAGCCCCTATGAGAGGAGCCGCGAGATGAATATCAATCAAATCTCTAAGCCACACTGCGACCTTGCAGTCGATATCTTGGCCGGGGTTATAATGCGGGACGGTCGAACCCTGGAACTCACCACGCTGCAGCGGGCGATGGTCATTGCGCTAGCGCTGCATCCGGCCGGTCTTTCGTGGGAACGACTGGCAGACTTGATTTATAGCCAAAATCCGCCGGCCAGCGCTCAGGCTGCCATTAAAGTTCACGTCTTTCGTCTGCGGCGGCGGATCGACCGCCGGCTGATCGAAACGCGAGGATTCCGCTATTTGCTCGGGCCAACGATAAGAGTCATCAGACCGGACGAACAGGCTGATTTGTCGCCTCAGAGACTAGCCGACATGACCGTCGACCAGTTGCAAGAGTTGGCCCGTCGATCGCTTCCCTTACGGTCGGCCGTCCCGGATGAGCTCGAATACTACGACTGGTACTCCGGCGTCATCGTTCGGTATCAGCAGTCTGGGCGCGATCTCGCTTTGCGGCTCTGTCGCGAACTCGCTTCCCGGTCGCTCTTTACCGAAGCGATTTCGATTGCCACGGAGCTAACGCGAGCGGACGGCTGCGACGAGGAGGCGTGGGAACTTATAATCCGCTGTCACCTCTCGCAAGGCGAGCGCGCCGCAGCAATCCACGGGTTCCGCTTCCTCCGCATGTCGCTGCAAAAAGATCTCGGGCTTTCTCCCTCTAACAGTCTCCTCCAACTATTACACAACTAGCAATGCCCGAGCCCCTTACAGCTAAACCTGCCGACTCCGATAATGCCGATGCTTAAGGCGCGCGCCGACGCTCTTACTCGACGACGTAGCTCCGGTATTAGCCCCAAGATTTGGCGCGCATGCACTTGAAGGTTGCACTTCAGGTGGGTGCACTACGAAATCGCCACAACCGTGAAAGCCCCCCGAGCAACCGGAAATCAAGGCCAGGCCCAAAATTAAGGCCGCAATACGCATGACGTAAACCTCCATCGTTACGCGTTCAACTTGGCGCTTCGCCCTGGCACGGGTCGCATCCGCCTCCCTGCATGCGCGCCACCGCCATGGCCTCAGACATGGCGCGGTCTTCGCTCCAGGCCCGGCCTTGGTTTATTAGCTCGGGGAGACCGTCTAGGGCGATCTCCAGCGCGGAGATCGTGCTCTCATATTCACGCTGCTCGGTGTACTCCCGCAGCGCGTCTACGGCTGCTAAGCGCATGTCAATGTAGCCGATCAGTCGTGCTGCACGCTTGCGATTTTCGCGCGAGGCCTCCGCGCTTTCGCTCGAACGCGACGTGCCGACGGCTGCAAGATGTTGCATAGCGAATAAGACCATCACCTCGCTGTGCAAGCTGTGCGCGAGAACCAATGCCTCGCGAGCGGGCGGGCACGCTTCGTCATAGCGTCCCAACGCGACCAGATATGCTGCGACGTTACACAGGGTGTGAGCTACGGCGCTTGTGTGATGAAGTGCGCGACGCGCTGCCAATGCTTCATTGGCTAAACGCAGCGCCACGACGGCATCTCCGCCTCGAAACTCGGCCTCGGCAAGGTTGGTCATCACTCCCGCCGCCGCCGAAGCGTCCGCGCCCACGTCCTTGTAGATTTCGAGCGCCTCCGTATACAGCGTGCGCGCGCCGGCAGAGTCGCCGGAGCGATGTCGTGCGTCAGCCATGCAATCGAGCACTGCCGCGGTTAGCTTGCGCGCTCCCATGCTTCGCGCGCGCTCGAGCGCCCTATTGAGGACCGCCAAGCCTTCTGCGTTCTGCCCGAGTGCGACAAGCGCGGAGCCGGAGAGCCGCTCCGCCTCGGCGATTCCTAGGCCGTGATCGAGTGCTCTAAAATGCGTCAGTGCTCGGTCCGCGGCAGCTTGGCATGCTCTGTATCGAAGCATCGTCGAGCTTAACGCTGCTTCGGCCAAGTCCAGCCGTGCCACGACCGCTTCCGGCGTCGTTGCGTTTAACTTGTCTTGCGCGGCCTCAAGCCAACGCCGACCGTCCGCCGCTGCCAGACCCGACCAGACGCGGCGGAGCGCGCTGGCCAGCCGCTGCGCGACGAGTACCTCTCCCTCAACAGTGAACGAAAACTCCAGCGCCGATCGCCAGTTCTCTAGTTCCAGTGCGCAGCGCGCAAACCACTCGTCGTCGGGTGTAGAATCATAGGCCTCCTCGAGTCGCTCGGCTAACGCCAAAAAAGCGGCAGCGTGCGCGCGCGCGACATCTTGGTACCCGCCGCTCGCGACTAGCTTCTCGCGCGAATATTCGCGCGTCGAGTCTAACATCCGGTAACGGGCAACCTCACCGGCCGGATCCGCCTGTACCAGCGACTTATCCACCAACGACGCTAGTAAGTCGAGTATGTTGATTTCGTCAATTGTTTCGTCGGCGCACGCAGCTGCGACGGTTTCTAGCGTGAAGCCGCCCGCAAAAATCGAGAGCTTTCGAAATAGCGCACGCTCGTCGCCTGAGAGTCCGTCATAACTCCAATCGATCAGCGCACGCATGGTCTGATGACGAGGGAGTGCGCTCCGATCGCCGTTGGTTAACACGCGAAAGCGCTCGTCCAGCTTTAGCAGAAGCTGCGGCAGCGACAACACCTTAACTCGCGCTGCCGCGAGCTCGATCGCCAGTGGAATGCCGTCTAAGCGACGGCAGATATCCGTAACGAAAGGCACGTTATCAACGGCGAGTGCAAATCGCCCGTCGGATGCCGATGCCCGATCGGCAAAGAGCGCAACGGAGCCGTATCGGGCTGCCGTCTCCGCGGTTAGCGTTTCGTCGGCAAGAGGCACCGCGAGGGTTGGCAGCTCGAAGACTCGCTCTCCCCTAATGTTTAAACTCTCGCGACTCGTTATCAGTAACCGCACGTCGGGGCACGCGCGCAAAATCGCAGCGGTAGCGCTCCGGACCTCTTCGATCACGCGCTCGCAGCTATCGAGAATTATCAACGTTCGCCGCTGCTTGAGATGCATCAATAGCTCGGGTAATCCAGTATCGCCTTGCCGTTCCCAAACTCCGAGGGCGCGCGCGACCTCTGAAGCCACGACCGATGAATCCGAGACCGGGGCGAGTTCGACCAGCCAGACGCCATCGGGGAAAACGTCTAAGCTTTCGGCCCCAGCTTCCAGCGCGCACCGCGTTTTGCCCACGCCGCCGGTTCCGACCAGCGTCACCAATCTACTCCTCTGCAACAGATCCTTGACGGCGGTCACTTCCCGCTCTCGCCCGATGAACGAGGTCAGCTGCAGCGGCAGGTTGTTCGGCGCGCTCGGGGATGGAGGCGAACCGGCCGATGGACCAACGCTCTTGCTAGGGAGAGCACGCGTCTTACGCCACTGTTCGGCTAACGCGTGAAGTTGCGTGCGCATTTCGCCGTCTATCCCTAATCCATCAGCAAGGAGGTCGACACTGCTCCGATATGGAGACTGCCGACTACCGCGTTCCAGCGCGCTGATAGCCGCGACGCTCATTTTGGCACGCTCAGCCAGCGCTTCTTGTGAGAGGCGTCGCTCAATCCGCAGGCGCCTTAGAAGCGCGCCGAAGCCCGACTCACCTGAGTCCATCATTCGTTGTGTGAGCGGGGCCGGCGTACCATTCGTATCGCGGGTTTTCGGGTTTTGCTAGTAACGGACCTCGCGCCGCGATCCTGCTTTGTCACCGCCCCGTAACCTGCGAATCATAGACTACGTCCACGGTTGTTCGCAACTATTCGAGCAACGCATCCCACTTCAGTCTTCTTTAGGAGGTATTAGACTATGAACACGCTTCGTAAACAGATCCTATTTCTTGCAATGACGGCCATACTGACGGGTGGCAGCGTTTCGATCGCTGTAGCGCAGCAGGCACCTAGCGGTCAGCCTAGCGGAAGCGCCAGCGGTACCGGCGAGTCCACTTCGACGAATCAGAACTATCCAATCGGGCCTCCCCAGTCGAGCGATCAACAGACGAAGAATCTCCCGCCGGCTGCGGGTTCCAGTTCGTCAACGGACTCCACGCCGCCGGCCCTACGCTAAAGCGCGCTACGGCAAACTGGGGCTGCTACGCTCGGCGGCCCCAGCTTAAACATAACGCTCTGATCACCCGTCCGCGATTAACCTGGCATACGTTCGGCTCGAATCCGTGGGAACGCGCTTGAGTTCGGCGTCACTATCGAGCTCGATGTGATAGAGCCCGAAGTCGCTTCCGTCGTCGAACGGCAGGCCCCACTCGCGATTCGAGGTGATGCTCCAGCAGATGTACGCATCGACCGGAGCGCCCTGCTCGACAGCCATGCGAACCTGCTTCACGTGTTCGGTTAAATAATCCGGGCGCCCGACGTCCGCAGCTTTTACCACGCAGCCGTTCTCGATGACGACGATCGGCTTGCCCGGAAAGGCTCGCGCCGCTTCGAGCAAGATCATTCGCAAAGCATCCGGCCAGACCGGCGCTTGGGAGTAGTGGAAATCCGAGGCCGCGGTAAGGCGATGGAGATCGCGCGGCCAGAACGACGGAATTCCCCAGTAGTAATCGAGCCCGACGTAATCGAGCGTGCCGACGCACTCGCGCGGACAGAGAAACTCCGGCAACTTGCCCGCCATGCCGAGATTCCACCAGTTCGTTCCGAGCAGCGTCGTGAAGATCGCAAGCCCTTTGCGCAGCGTGAAGAGTCCGTGCAGAAAACTCGAGCGCGTCGCTCCGAGCCGCTGCTCGCCCGCAACCGGAACGAACTCCACGCACGTGGGATCACCGAAAATCAGCTCCGCAACTCGCCTCGCAATCTCCGGCTCAAGCCCTTCGTAGCTAGGAGCGCTGGTGCACAACCCCTCTACGCCCGGATGAATTCCGACGACCAGCTTTCCGCGCTTTCGTATGCGCGCGATCGAACGGTCGAGTTCCGGAACGGCGCGCTTTGCATCGGAGTCGGCATCCTGCTCGCGTCCGATGTGCGCCACGGTCTTGCGATTGAAGGCGTCCGGCATTTCGGGATGCTCGCGCCGCAGCTGTCGTATCGCACGGTCCACGATGTTGAGCAGCGTTCGGCTCCCCAACGCCATGGCGACGGCGAAATATTGGGGATGGCCGGGCAACTGCGTGAGCGAGAGTTCCCCGCCGGCGTACTGACGCAGCGTGACGTCGTCATCGAAGATCGCATCCGCCCCACCGCCCCGCAACGCGGCAACCGCCTCATCCATTGACTTGGCGTAGACGATCGTCGCCGCCGGAAACCATCCCCCGACTTTGCTCGCCGGCAGCGTCTCGGCAACGACCGCGACGCGTCCGGTCCAGGTCTGCAGATCCGCGGGCAGCCCGGCACTCGTGTGCAGCGCCGAGAAATATGCGCAGTAGTAGGGCTCGGAGAAGAACGCATGCTCTTGGCGTTCGAGCGTCATCGTCAGCTGCGCGATCGTGAAATCCACGCGCCCGCCTTCGTTCAGCCACGACTGCGCGATGCGCGTGGCTTGGCGCTTTACATCCTGCGGCGAGCGCAAGTGCGTCGCGTTGCGGTCGACCCAGTTTTGCAGCCACCGCGGCAGACCTAAGACGAGCGGATTCGTCCCGACGCGCGAGCTCGGACGGATGCGCCGGATCGCCGCGCGCGCTTTAGCATGCGCGCGAAAAAGGTTGGGGATGAGCGTGAGCACGTCGTCCATTTGCGCGTCGCCGGTTTGGTAGGGCGGCTGTCCCGGCGGCATCGCGTAGGTACGCATCCAGAAGCCTTTGATCCATCCATAGACGAGCTGATTGGGCTCGTTGAGCGTGACGTAATCGTCGATCAGATCCCCGAGCCTCTGCGTGACTTCAGCCGCGAACGCTTCTACGCGATCGGGGAAGCCCGGATCGAGCGGTCCCGAGCCGCTGCCGGCGGCCTGAACGTGCAGCGGCCAGGTGTTGTGCACGAGCGTGACCATCGCCGAGATTCCGGCGTCGCGAAGAGCTTGCAGAACGTCACGGTAGTGCGCGAAAGCCTCGTCACTCCAAACGCCCGGCTGCGGCTCGAGTCGTGCCCATGAAAGCGAGAGCCGGAATACGGTGCAGCCGAGCCCGCGAGCGAGCTCGATATCCTCAGCGTAGCGATTCCAAAAATCGGTCGCGTTGCCGCGCGCGACGATTCCGCGCACGCGCTCCCAGACGTCGCGAATCTCGTCGCGTCCATCGTACGCCTCGCACTGATGATCGGCCGTCGCTACACCGAAGCGAAGGTTCTGCGCCACGGGGTGGGAACTGCGAGTCGGCATCGGAGCATCCCTTGCCGTTATATGGAGGAGATGCCCGCTTGCTTGGACTATTCGCGTGCATGAGCACTCCCTTGCGTCCAATCTCGATCCTTGGCTTTTGCACGCTGATCGCTTTGGCGGGATGCAACGCGGCCAACTTTGCGAGCGCCACGCCGGACGTAGTATCTCCGGCACAGCAACGCACGCACGCCGCTCGCAGCTGGATCTCGCCCGAAGCAAAGAGCGCCAAGGAACTTCTATACGTCGGCGATCCGACCGGCTCACCGTCGTACTCGGGAGTCATTGATATCCTTTCACTGCATGGCCTCAAGTACAAGCTCGTCGGTCAGTTGCAAGACGACAACGCCCCCGAGGGCATGACCACGGACGAAGCCGGCAACTTATACGTCGCCGACATGGGAGTTGCGACCGAAGGGCCCGCCGCCGGGGACATCAAGATCTACCCGAAGGGCGCGACTCAGTATTCGCGCGAGATCGTCTCGGCTTCTTGGATCCCGTTCGACATTGCCGTGCGCAACAATACTCTCTACGTTGCCGATATCGCGCCGCTCGTGTACTTCTCGCCGGGCGCCGTTACGGTCTATCCGCCTTCGGCCAGCCAGCCCTCGCGCGTCTTGAAGTTTCCCAACTTCCAGGTCTACGGCATTTCGATGCATCGGCAGACGAACACGATTTACGTATCCTACGGATCGTCGAGCAGCGGCGACGGGGAGATTAACGAGTTCGTCCACGCACGCGGCAAGCCGAGAAATCTCGGCGTCTCGTTTGCGAATCCGTGGGGCGTGCTCGAAGACGGCTCGAACAATCTGCTGGCGTGTAGCGGAAACGGCGCGATCGACGTCTATTCGGAGACGACCGGCGCGCTCGTGAAGCAGATCGCGGTAAGCAACGGCGCGCTCTTCTTAGCGTTCGATCAACGGCGCTCGAAGCTCTTCGTTACCAACTTCCAAGAAGTGGAAGTCTACAGCTATCCGGCCGGGAAGCTCATTGGTTCGATCGACGAAGCGGGGTGGGGCGGCAGATCGAACTATCCCACGGGCGTAGCCTACTGGCCCCCACCGCAATAGGGCGACGCCCCGTCGCTGGCTCCGCGCCATCCTCGTGAACCGAATCACAACGGTAGTGCCGTCTTCTTCGTGGCTGGCGACGGCGTGGGCGTAGCGGTGGGCAGCTTGTTGTTAACGCTCGCACAGTCGCCTTCCCAACGAATCTGAGTGAGGGGCGTCTTCGTCATAACGATCAGGCGTAGCGACGAGCGCCACAAGACGAAACTGGCTTCGATGCTGGGGGTGCCCGTTGGCTTGGGGGCGGGCGCCGCAGTTGGGTATGAGAGCGTCCAGGCTACGGCGGTGTAACTGTAGCTGGCCTCGATATTCACCGCCGTCGGTGACGGCTGCAGAATTGGGGCGGCAATCGCTCCCGGAGAGAGCGTCACGGTGGGCATCACAAACGATCCAGGAGGCGAGAGCATTTCGACTGTGGCGTTGCGCTTATGGTGATCGGTGTTAGGCATCACGACGAAATCATAGTCGTCGCTGGGCCGGACCGTTCTGCAGGCATCTTGTGCCAGCGGCGCACACCAATGCGCGACCACCGGACAATCGTAGTGGAGCATTATTTGATAACGTTCTGTGGTCGTGGCGCCGAGGAGGCCGGCGAGAAGCGCCAGGCTAAGAAATCGCAGCTTCATCTATCGCTCCTCTTACGGTGGCCTGGGCGAACCTGGCGGCCGAGCGCTGAACCAATCGCATTGGGGCTGCGCAAACGACGAATCGCCCGGGCGAAGCTGGGTGCACGGCCACATGAGATCCTTGATAAGTTCCGGCAATAACGCAGATATCGCGCCTGCGCTCTGCGCGTCGGCGCTGGGCTGCTCTCCCATGGCGCCAAACGAAGAGACCCCGGCGACACCCACCGCAGCTACGCCCACATTGCTGAGGTTATTCGCCACTTGTTTCTGGCTTTGGTAGGTCGTGCCGGGCGGAATCGGCGTTTCAGGCTTAGTCTTGTACGTTATCGTGGTGCTCGGTTTGAAGGCGAAGTAGAGCGCAAAGCCGCCTAAAAGCTGAGCGAGGCTCGCGCTTACGCGCACGCCCGGCCTGGTCCTTACGTGGGATACGTACGTAATATACGCCGCGTTGTTGACGTACGACGTATTCGTCGGCTCGCAATCCAGAACTATGAGCTGCATGTTCACGTTCGTTTGCGAGATATTGATAAGGAGGCTGAAGAGTGAGCTTACCGTTCCGGGTTGGAGCGCGACGACCGCGCCGGCTGTCGATGGGTCATTGAAACACTGCTGCTGGTACTGTGCGAGCGTCCAGGTCGGTTCGGCGATGACGTGGTAGCTGACGAGACGATTGCTAAAGATGTCGGGCACGGGCGTTGGATTCTCGCCGACCCGTAGATCCGGATGCATCTTCGGTTCCCGCAGATCGTTGGCGAGCTGCAGCGCGACCTGAGCCGAGACCAACGGATCCGACGCCAGCGCCAACACGTAAACGGCTTTGCTCCAGGGATCCGCCGACTTCGGCGTCGGCGTATGGAAGCCGATCGGTTGGGGTGTCGGTGTGCCTGGCGCCGGCGAAGGCACGTTGCTCGCAATCCAGCTCACGCAATACGTGAGTGCGGAATAAAGCTGAATCGGATCCCAGCTAGGCGTCGTCGTTCCGGGCTTGGAGACGCTACAGCCGGGTGGGAGCGTTACCGCGGGAGAAGGCGTCGGCAACGGCGGCAAGCCGGGCGGGTTTTTCGCGATGATTGGCGATGGGGGCAGGCCGGCGATGTACTGGTTGATGGCGCTCTTGCAGGCAGCAACGCGCGCTTGAATCAGTAACATCGCTTTGTGCTGATCGTTGTGCAGCACTCCGTTTTTGCCAAGCATCGTTACGATGTCCGTCGTGTTGCAGGCCGCGCCGCCAAAAGGAGCGATCGGCGTTGGCGGCTTCGCCTGCGACGCGGCGAGCGATCCAGCGACGCCGACAAGAGCGAACGCACTCAAAAAGAAGGCCGTCGCGACCGCCCGCATCTGTCCAGCCCTTTCTTTCCGGGCAGCCTTCCCGGATTGGATGACTAGCCATTCGAGTTGGCCGGACGCTTGCCTTCCTGAGCAGCCTTCCGGGTATCTTGGACCAGACCCGAGCCGTTAACTATGGATCGGCGTTCACCGGCCGCCGATCTTAGCGCCAACCGCGCGCAACTTCTCGGGATTGCGCACGACGTACATCGCGGCCACGCGACCGCCACGGATCTCCAGCGCCGCGACTTCTTGTACGCCGTCTTTGTTGAACGTCACCATTCCCGGAAGGCCGTTGAGCGTCACGAGCTCGATGCGCACGATGTCGCGCCAGCCCTGCTTCTCCTTCAACCCGAAGAGCAGCTTGGAGACGCGCTCAGGACCGGTGACGGGCACCGTTGCCGCGGGCACTCTGCCGCCGCCGTCGCTGGTGAAGACGACGTCGTCGGTGAGCATCTGCGCGAGTGCGGCCGGATCATCGCTCTGCAACGCCGCCAAGAACGCGTCGCGCACGCGCAAGAGTTCGCGCCGATCGGTCTGCGAATGGCGTCCGGAATCGCGTACGTGTTCGCGGGCGCGTGAGGCGAGCTTGCGAACGGCGGGCTCGGCTCGCCCCAGCGTCTGCGCGACCTCGTCGAACGGAACGTCGAGGACGTCGTGCAGCAGAAATGCCGCGCGCTCGAGCGGCGCCAAGCGTTCGAGCGCGAGCATCAGTGCGAAGGAGATGTCGTCGGCGAGCGAGGCTTGCGTCTGCGGATCGTCG
>Ga0153928_1000379_pt1 | contig 22602 bp, 19 predicted proteins | sample TSNJ012MetaG_FD_106656 | JGI IMG/M metagenome (GOLD analysis project Ga0153928, IMG submission 106656) | Attine ant fungus gardens microbial communities from New Jersey, USA - TSNJ012 MetaG | ecosystem: Host-associated > Fungi > Mycelium > Unclassified | place: USA: New Jersey, Wharton State... | reverse complement strand
GCCCCCAGAGAAAATAACATTTTCCCCTGAATTTTCATAGTTGCGCCATTATCTGTTGCTCTTGCATTAGAATCCTGCGGTATCTCAGATAAAAATTCCACATTGGTAATGCATCTTTCGTCCAGTTTCACAGGCCCTGAACCATCGATCTGTACTCTGAATCCCATTGATTTTTCCTCCTATCCTTTGGGTTTTACATATTATTGGAAGTTAAACGGTTGATTTGCACTTCCAGATTTCTCGGACTGCCATTAAAGGAAATGGTCAGTTCGCAAATCCCATATTCACTGTCAATGTTGTAATCAAGGTTATCGCCGTCTTTGATGATTGCATTGATACAGTCTTTGTATACCAGCCACTTGCTCTTCTGGCTTTCCGGATTGTTGGAGAAGAAGGTTTTGATATTGTCTTCCTTGAAATCCGCTGTCACATACCGCAGGATCCGCTCAATGTAGGTGCTTACCTGGGTCTTATATACCGGCTCGTAGGTTGAATGCTCAGAATCATACATTAAGTTCCTGGCCTTATAGACCGTGATATTCGTAATGTTCTGGCCCTTCAGTGATGAGTTCTCTGATGCAAAGATCCAACCGAAATTCTTCTGGTTGATCTGATCCTTGATGGTGTTGGTAAAGCCGGTGATTTCCTTTGGCATGGTTGTATAGGCCATCAGAGACTGATTCCCCTCTTCCACATCAAAACGTACGCCCGGCAGATCCGGTGCCGTTTTAATCCGGTTCTTGCCCAAATGACCTTTTAAGTATTCCGGACACTGGAAGGCGGCCCTGAGACCGGCGGCCACATAGGCACCGTTGATGTATACACCTTCGATCCAGAGACGCATCACATCCTCTTTGTCCTCAGACAGTTCAACTCCATTGTCACCGGTTACACGCATCCTGCTGTCCAGCTTAACACCGGATTTGTTCTTCGGCAGTACGGTAAAGTTCGGCAATACCGGAATTGCGAATTCACTGAATACCTGATTTGTAAGCGGACGACAGCGTTCTATCGCTTTCTCGACTCCTTCTGTCGCCAATGCATTGAACGTGGTTTCCTCCCGGTTTTCAAAGGAGAAGAAAGTTTCTATGCGGAAATCCTTAAAAACGTTAAGCAAAACACTGAGTGATTCCATACTGTTTACATCAGTACCAGCCTTTTTTACATTTCCCATAAAGCGTTCCCGGCTGATCTTATTGGTTACATTCTGACTCCAGGATAGATTCGGATAAATCGCATACCAGATCGTATCATTAAAGTTGTTCTTGCTGTTTACCGTGCTTAAGTAAGTGATCAGACGTGGAAGGTTGGAACTCTTAGCCAGCATCTCAGGAGATACGTTGGCGATTAAGAGGCTTGGTGCCATGCCTTTGGTCTTGGTCTTATACTGATCAAAGAACATCCGGATACCCAGTAATTTCTCCACAATCGGTTTTACGGTCTTAATGAATTCATCCTTTGAGGTACGATAGAATTCCAGGTACGTGTTATAGTTTGCTACTTCGGTCTCAACATCAACCTCATTTTGGCCGGTTACGGTCAACGGGCAGAAGGTACGCACAACCAGGCTCTGAACATAATCATTGGGAGTCTCGCTTACAGCTTCATAATCTTCCTTAAGTGCTTCAATCAGGCTGGTGCTGACACTGTCTTCCAAGGTTACCAGACTGGTACTTTCTTCCTTTGGCGCTTCCAATATCTTCAGCTCGCCTGTTTCTGACATGGTCAGCAGTCCCGGAGCAACTGCTTCGCCGCCGTCCTTTTGTTCACCGGCCCCTAATAACAGACGGGTCTTAATGTCTTCAATCGCCAGCGGGATCATGCTCATAATATCCGAATAGTTGGTGCTTGCTTCTTCAAACAGCAGATTCAATTTATCACCCACATCTCTTTTCGTCGGATCCCCATCATCAAGCTGAGCATACTTTGCGTAATTGTACTGAATCTCTTTTCTGACCATCTTGATGTCTTCCATTACCTTTTTGGGAGACATCATCTCCAGCAGGTTTTCAAACTGAAATTCAACGTTGAGCATTCCCTGTGACTTTCTGGAGTTCATCACCGTCAGAATTGTTTTGAAAAAACTGTCATAATCATTGAGCTTAATTTCCGTCAGCATACTCTCCGGTATATTCTCCGGGCATTTGTCGGTATATCTGACTCTCTGTGCATTCGCATCATAATAAGACCAGATGGTTGGATCAAGCTTGCGTTCCACATCCTCATAGCTTCGGCATTCCAGATATTGATTGATCTCGCGGATTTTATCATCATCCAGGCTGTCAATCCCTTTTACATCGCCAATCAGCGTCAGTAAATCCGGTTTTTCCTGATTAATTACCTCCAGCAGAAATGTCCGGTTTGTTTGGTTTATTATCTGCATCTTTATTACTCCCTTACTTTAATTTATTATTTTAAAACCGCTGTATGGAACTGCGTGTTCACAGCATTTCCGACGGTCTTAAATCCTTGTATTGCAGCATCAGTTCGCTGACCTCATCTTCAAACATAATATCCAGCCTGGCATTGGCGGACAGCGGGTAACTTCCTTGCTTCATTAGAATTTCGCTGCTTTTCATAATTGTGCAGTCGGAATTGTTGGTTAAGATAATGCTTCTATTAGCACCAGAACTAATATAAATGCAACTGGCACCTTCAAACAGCTCCGTCACGCCACAGCTTTCTAAAACCTCCAGCAGCGAAATCACTTTATTCTGGGGAAGTCGGAAAAGATCATAGGACAGTGGTGGAATGTCATAGCCGGAGGCAGTTCTGGTGACATAAATGTTCAGCCTGCCGGTATAGCTGTAATTTCCCGGTTCCGGTCTGTCCGGCTCTGGTATTGTTTTGGCAGCTGCCGGCTCTGTCTTTTTTCGAATCAAAAGCCAAAGCAACAGGGCCACTGTCGAGATCACGATTATTGAAAACAAAATCCGCAGATAAGGTGGTTCTGGTTCCGGTTCTTCTATCGGCAACAGCGAGGGGCCTTCCAGGAAGACCTCTGCTTCATTGCTTCCCAGAATATTGACCGGGAAGCTGGAATAATCTATTGTGGTATGTAGCGTCAGACTTTCAAGAACCTCTCTTTCCATCAGAATCTGACCGTTTAAAAGAGACTTATCGGTTGCTTCTGTCTGCGTTTTGTCCTTAATGGATAAGATGTTATGGTTAAAGAAGTCCTCTGTCCATAATTGTCTGTTTTGATTATCTGCATCGTAAAAGGTATATTGGATCGCCGCTTTACGTTCGTAGGAAACTGCAGCAGCCTGTTCCGGCACCCTGTCTTCATAGCCTGTAACGATTGCTTTCGGAATCACATGATATTCAGGAATCAAAGTAATCACAACGCGGTTTCCGATATCGCTGCTAAAGCTTAAATCAAGCCGATTGCTTTGTGGTCTGTCGATTTCGATTAAGGAATAGCGTTCCCCGCTGATCTGTTTTGCAGTGTCAGCTTGAAAATTGGTGTGCAGATTTCTGATTGCCGTATTTCCGGCCAATAAGACACGTACTTTACTGGCATAGGTGTAAGGAAGATCAAGGGATAATGACGACATGCCGCCTTCTGTGTCTACAATAGCCGCTACGATTCGTCTGATCTGCAGCTGCTCATCCAGAATCCCATCAATGGCCTGCTGAATTCCTGCCGCCTGTGGGGTATAGTATGTGCCACCACCGGTTTTAGCTGCAGCAACGAAAATGGGATTTTCGGTATCCTCCATTTCATTTCCCAGGCCAATCACATGAATACTCACCCCACACTGAACAGCCTGATTAATTGCTTCCTGATAGGCCACCACCGATTGCTTCGTTGCCTCACCATCAGCCATCTGTATTTCACCATCTGATAAAAGTACGATGTGTTTTTCTGCTGCATCAGTCGCGAATAACATTTCCACTGCCTGCTTTAAACCAGCACCAGCATTCGTGTAGGCGGCATACTTCATGGCATTTGCCTGAGCCATGAGGTTCTCGCGGCCAGCACTTGCCACCAGTTGTTGATTCAATACAACGTCCGTGTTATATGCAACCATACCGGTTTTATAATTAGACGGCAGCGTATAGATCAACTGGGCAATGCTATCAATAGCAAGCCGATTGGGATCGTTAGTCTTCATACTGCCACTGGCATCCAGCACGAATACGATTGCTTTATCGGAGACTTGTGTTTCTGATGCAAGGGCTGTGATTGACTGCAGTCCAAACACTAATGCTGCTATCACAACAAATATCCGACATTTTTTCCTATTCATAATATATTCCTTCTATCTTTTGTTTTTTATCATCTGACCACGGTAAATGGCAGTCCATTTCTCCGAGTGTATCACCAAAAGAAACGTTGGCACATTCCCCTGCTACAGCCATCATCGTTTCTTTAATACATTTTTTTCGTTTTAAACTCTATTTTGCGTATTGTAAACACCCTTCTTCATTGTACACTCTTTCATGCTTCATGTCAAATCGCATTTTAAATAATAACGTGTTCATACCCCGCCTGCAGATTTCTCATATAGCCCAACTCATAGGGTTATAGCATGCTATTTCAACACATCAAAACATTTATGCTCTACCTCTTCATTTTCCTGCTCTGTCACAGACACAGCAATATCTTTATTCTTCTTGTCATCAAGGTCATTGTCCTGGTCAGTTTTGGGCACCGTTTCAAACAGTACAAGCGTATAAAGATTATTGGTCTGTCCTTTATTCTTATCACGAAACCGCGCCATTTTCTCAATAAACCCAGCCTCCACCAATTCTCCTAAAGCTCGCTTTACCGTCGATATTGAAATATGAAGCTGCTGCGCCATGGTAGGAATTGCCGGAAAGCATGTCAAATCTTTATTTGAACGATCAATTAAATAAATCAGTACTGAAAGTGCCCTACTCTTTAAATTACTCTCATACGCTTGCTTTTTTAACTCTAACTGTTTTGTCATCCCTTTAATAACCTCCCTTTTTATATGTAGAAAGACCTGAAATCAAACTGTCATGATAACAGATTGAATTTCAGGTCATATATGTAACATATCTTTATTAACCGTCTTCGGATTCTTCATCCTCTGATTCCCGTTTTTCTCCGATTACCCCTTGCTCCAATAACGCCTCCAATATCTGCTGTTCAAACTGGGTTCCATCAATTTTATGTGCTAAATCATATAACCTATATCCTGCCTCCTCTTCACGAAACAGTTTTTCATCACACTCGTATCTACCATCCGGACCAAAATTCTTAAGATCAGAAATCTCACTAAATGGGCAGGCTGGAGCTGATCTACACGTGCACGGAAATGCTGGTGAGGCTGGTGAAAAGAGTGGCAGGTGAGGAATTCCTGACACCAAACCTGGCGGCGTACCTGGATGAAAGCAGACATAATGCCATATGCTACTATGAAAAAGACAGCGAAAGCCAGACGTCGCAAGGCGCCCACCCCCAGCCTGTTTTCAGGGCTGCTCTACTGCGTGGACTGCGGTTACCCTATGGCGGGAGGCTTCAACACTTCCAACCGACGCAGCGGGAGAGTGAAGATCTATTACTATTCCTGCCGGTTCCACAGGCGGACAGGCCGCACCCAGTGCTCATGGCACACCATACCCGAGCCGGTGCTGATTCAGGTTGTCCGAGAGGATATGCAAAAGCAGCTTGATGAGGTAGCCGTTGATGAGGAGAGGGAGAAGCTGGACGCGCAAGCCGCAAAGCTCTACGAAGACAGGTTAAACGGAAGTATTAACCTTGACACTTTTATGAGGTTTTCCGCTGATGCGGAGGCCGGACGCATCGAAGTCCAGTCCGAACACGAAAAGCTTTTACAGGCGCTTGAATCCGCCGGGCGGCAGACACTTGATATCGGCCGCTGGATTTCAAGAATCCGTTCCTGCTTTCCCGCTTCGCGGGCAAAGTGCCGTGGGCGCTGCCGCAGGCTTTGCTGCTGCCGCCGTGCAAATGTGCGTTGGCTGGACTGATTGACAGATTGCCAACATCGTTTTGAACAATATGTTAAGTCGCGTTGACAGATTGCCAACAACCGTTTATTGCGGTTTCAGTTTTTGCATGATATACTCGGCTTGTCATAACAAAAAAGGGAGGTATATCGTAATGAATTTCAATGAAAAATTATTGTCTATTAGAAAGAAGCAAGGCTTATCACAAGAAGAATTAGGTATGGAACTAAAAGTTTCAAGACAGACGATTTCAAAGTGGGAAGCCGGACAGTCGTTCCCTGATTTTCAAAGATTGGTGATGTTGAGCGATTATTTCGGCATGACATTAGACGAGCTGGTTAAGGACATAGACGTTCAAGATGTTCGGAAAAAAAACTTGACCGATGAGAGAATTTTGTCTATGTATACAGACATGGATAAAGGGAAAAGTGCTTTGCATACCCTTAATAAAGCGTTTACTGGGTTTGCCATATTTGGCGCGGCGTCATTACTAATACTAATAATTATTATTATATTATTATCGTGACAAAATTTTTGCTTTAGAGAATCGGGTAGGAGGCTAACCATTAGTTGATTAGCCGACCTCCCACACCACATATCCCGACTTTTTAGTTATAAACCACAACATAAAATACCAGTAAGAAAAGCATGACATTCACAATCCATAAATTTATATTGTACTTAATGAAATCAAAAAATAATTGCTCCGAAGTTAACCCGCATATGAAAACTAATCCCAGCTTTCTTTTATTGGTTAATATCTGCATCATAATATAAATCCCCATAACACACAGCGTAATAAATCCAAATATGAAAATTGTAATATTCCTGATTGATCGAACAAACCTTATATAATCCCTATGCCCTCTGCTCTCTCTCAATCTGTTTTCAATATCCATATAAAACTGCATATTTCTATATTTGCTGTAAACCAACCTGGTAATCTCTTCCTCATCGGTCGCCCCATCTGTATATATACATAAAATGCCAAATTGAATTGTTATTTCCAATTGCAAAAACCGGACATCCTGACAGATACTTTCACATATCCAATGGAATCACCGCCCATACAGAACAATTACGCTGTTCGTTGTATTTGCAACTTTGTAGTAATAAATATATCAACAACTGCTGCTTCAATTCCCTGTTCCGCTAACTCCCGAGCCGCCTGATATGCTTCAGCTACCGTAACGCCATATGACATAATCACTGCATCTTTGCCGTCACGCAGAACCTTCCCTTTTCCTAATTCAAAAGCCTCATCTTCCCCATACATTTGCGGTAATTTTTTTCTGGAAGTTCTGATATACCACAAGCTCCCTTCCTTATATCCCATCATCAGCAGATGCTTCAACAATCTTACACGTTTTTTTCTACATATAATCATATGTCACATGGTTTTAGTAAGCCATTGATGAGGTGCACAATTTGGGATTCTTTGTCAGGTATGTATTGAATTAGATCGTTGTGATCGCATTCATGCGCTTCTCAAATCAAATTATTTTACGATAGCTTGCTCAAATAACTGGTTTATGCCAGTAAATAAGTCTTCATCTAATGCACTCAATATATTTTCATCCGCATCTACTGCAAAAATAAGATTTGTATGGCCATTCTGATTTTCATGATCACGCTTTTTATAAATCGCATTTGGATTTTTAATTTTATCTTGACAGGATATGATACCGCTCACATCATAGCGCAATGTCTTATCCTCAGTTCCGTGTATAATCATCACAGGTATTTGCGTATTATTAATGCCGTCAACGGCACTAATATTAGAATTCTTACCAAATATAATGCAATGATACCCCCAAAAAAACGGAACTCCTATCGCACCAAAAATATTGGCTTTACATACTGCATAATCATAAATCGCTTTTTGCGGAGTGTCAAAACCAGCAACACATACAACTGCTGAAATTGGATAATCGTAATTAAGAATGGCGGCAACCGCATATCCTCCCCAACTATGGCCATATAGTACGATGGGCAGAGTGCTTAACTGCGTATTACCAGCAATATAATCTAAAGCAGCCTGTAGATCAAACAGGGACTGTGATAAGCCTTTTGCACTATCGCCTTCGCTCGGATGAATTCCAGTGTTATTATAAGCAAAAACCCGCCAACCATGATCAACAAAGTATTGTATTTCAGAATAATAAGCTTCCGCACTGGCACCTCTTCCATGAGAAATAACAACAAGGCCTTTGAAGTTATCTTCTCCATAAATATAACCGGACAATTTATTTTCTGCTGACATAAAATAAACTGTTGAGCGGGGATAATGCTGCTCATTAGCATCATAATTCCCTCCTCTTCTAAAGCAATAATCATACCCGATCTTTGCCAAAATGCACGCAAATACAAATCCAATTATAAAAATGATAATACCAGTTTTTATAATCCTTTTACCTTTCATAAATCCATCCCCACTTTACATCAGGTAGTCACAGGTTTCAAATCGAATCAAAAACAACCTTAAATTGTATTTATTCTACCACATCAACGTATAAAAACATAGCATATTATTGGGCATTTGACATATGCTTTTTCTTTCCATGATAGATTAATGTCGCAGATACCACGACTCCCGACGTGCAACTGGTTCACTTTGACCGTTATATACAATGGTTGCAAAAAAGGACTAAAACAAGTATTTTCGCTTGCTCTAATCCATTTTTTCATTATTTTATTTTTACAGGTACTAAATAGTAACTGTGAATTGTCAAGGTGCACTGCAGGATTCCCTACATTTGCAGGTGTCCTCGCATCCGGATATAAATCCGGACAAATGTCAATCTGTACAACATCCTGACGGGATGTGAAATCCAGAGCATATGTACTCTTAGCTTATATAGGAATGTCAACAGGCCTTTTTGCGGAGCTTGGTGGCAGCATTGTAGTACGAGCTAATCTTGATGTTATGCTGTTCACACCATGTGTTATTAGCCAGACCGCTCTGTCGACATTCATCAATGAGTTATAGCCATTCCTGATCAGAGCGTCGGGATCTGTACTTAGTCATTCGTCCGCCTTCATAGCATATTTTTACCGGCTGCCATAACTGCCGGAATGAAAATGTAGTAAAAATTACATTCTATCATTATGAAGGCAAGATGATTATTTGACTACCCATCCAATATTTAGGCGCTTACTAAAAAATGCTAAGCTATAGGCCTGGCATGGAATTATTTATGAAACAAGTTCCCACTCACCAACCCATTGTTCTCTTGAATAATTATATAAACGTCTGTATGCTTTGCCACCCTCACTCTTATATCGCCACTCTATAATATCTGGCCTCGGCATGGCTTGCACAGTAATTACACTGCTATTAATCTTGTGAGAATTAGCCATTACATTCGTGGGGTTCATTACTAATATAAGAGTAGCTGCTAATAAAGTAGTCACTAATATTTTCTTTACTTTTCTCATTTTTTCTCCTCGTTTTCTAATGATTCATATACTGGAAGATTCAAAAAATCATCGTTTATTTCATTTATTGTAACAAAATATGTATTATCCACATACCAATCATAACCTTCATCATTTCTCACAAAAAAGCTGTTATCCTCATTAATTATAAGAGTACCTGCAGCATCTTCAGGCTTTATAGAATATGATTCCAATATAATTGTTGTTGACAGAAAGATTATTATTCCAGCAAGAATACTGTTTACTATAATTAATGTATTTCTCTTTGTTACCTGGTAATCTAAAATAAAGCAAAATCGCTGCTTGAGATTGGATTTTTTTCCATCAAAACCAAGTGCCATATTATTCATTGGCTTCGTATGGCTTTTTGCCACCTTCAATAAACAATCCAAATATCGCAGCCTTTGTCGTTCGTCCATCATTCCAATAACCTTGCTATCAGTTCGCATTTCCAGAGCCTTGGATGTCTGCTTTTTAAAAATCCTGCAAAATGGATTCCACCAATATACTGCACATAGGAATTCCAAAATAGCTTTTATCCATAGATCGTGTTGGTAGTAATGCTCCGTTTCATGACGAAGAATATAGATAAGCTCTTCCTGCGAATAGTCGTTCTCCGGTATCATGATAGTAGGATGCCACAGACCCAATATAACCGGAGTCATCAACCCAGAAATCTTAACGACTTTAAAATCCACATATCGTTTTTTCTTTATGAGCACTTCATTAAGTAATGACTTTATACCGTGACACTCTGGCAGGTATTTAATATCCTTACAGACTTTATAATATTGAATAACAACCTGATATAGCCTGACGAAAAAACCCGTCACCCAAATCAAGAGGAGCATCTGATAAGCATAAAACCCTCCAGAACCAATAGCAAAATAATGGAAAACGAGCTTGGAGATGGGGGGCAAAACCGTCTTGGAGGCTATGCTGTTCGTAAAGCCGTATTCAAAAGGTAAAAATAGCCTTATCATGATAAGTATAACGAATACCATGATGAAATTAATGTTTACATACCGGACGCCCTGATTAGTGCTTAGTATAAGCCATAAAGCCATTATTAGCAGATTACCAACCACCACGCTAGTCAATATTGACGAAAATGATAACTCCAGGTCAATCACCTCCATCCAACTGCTGCTTTCGTTTCTTAAGCAATTCTTCCAGTTCGTTAATTACTTCCTCTTCATTGTCTTCCTGTTCCAACAATACAGCAATTAGACCTATGGTGGAAACATCATTATCAATCACTGCAAGGTTATCCTTAAACTGGCTAATTGAATAATCGCTTGCGGATAATACAGTTTCATAACTCCGTGTTAGTACAGTGCCACTATAGACAATGTCTGCTATACGTATCAGATTTCGTTTCAATAAGCCCTTCAAGACCGCCTGTACGGTATTTATGCTTAATGAAGGATTCACCCTGCATATCTCAGATGCTACCATAGGTTTTTTTGCACTCCACAAGACGGTCATGACATCCAATTCTCTTCCGCTTAGCTTTATCTTCATAAATTCATCCCCCTTTCTAGGTGGTGTAAAGTTTTACACCCATTCCTATGTTGTTCATGAGTTATACACTTCACATAATTTGTAATTATATCAATAATTTTTTACAATGTCAATGTTTTTGATAGTGTTTTTCAGAGTTATTTCATGAAAATTTTTCCCTAAACCATTTAATTTAACCCACAGAGCTTTGCGATTTCATCTTCACATCTGGACATACCTGCTGTTCCGCAGGTTCAACACTGGCACAGGCTCCATGGCAGCCCGCATCTGTTCGATAGACATAGTTATCAGCCCTTCCGCTTCCAATTTGGCCAGGCATTCCAGGTATTGTGGGAGCTTTGCCCGCCCGGCGTGTCCCAATCAATAAATTCACATACTGTTCCTCAAATTATGATATCGGATAAATAGTTTTATTTTATAATATTACTTTATCAATAAATTAATATTTACAACATTTAATTTTAGTGCTACCATTGTTACACAAGCCAAATTGTGTATCTGTCTTTAAAGCTTAGAAAGACTAAGACATACGGCTTTCATAGGAGGTGAGTCCAATGTACCAAAGCAAATAGCTCTTGACATGTATTACATTCATAAAAAGCTACTATGTGTATAAGTAAACATGATTCAATTTAAAGAGTTATGCTAATACCAACAAAAACACAAAATACTAATGTAAAAGGAGAATCCTGTATTATGAAAAAAAACAGCCAAAGAATTTTGCCATTTTTGCTTAGCGGCATCATGGTGTTTGCTTCAACTACATCTGTGATGGCTAGTTCGTTGAACGTTCGTACTGTTCTACTATTTACATTGTCTCTGATAAGTGATAACCTGTTAACAATACGCAATGTTTCCATAAGTCTAAGTGTTTAAAAGAGGAGATTATATGAAGCTTAGTTCTTTATTTCATCAACGCGAACGGAAAATAATGTCAGTGGCAATAGTGTTGATAATTACGATTTGTTTTTTAAGCCCCATGTTTAGCCTAAAAGACTATAATTCTTTACTTAATGCAGATACCTTGAAAATTTACAGTAATGACAAATTAATTAATACTATTGATAACCCGGCATATATGATGGATACTTTTGGTGATAATATAGTAGGGATTTATTTAACAGATACTTCAAAACTAGGAATAAATAGAAGAAGTATGTCTGAATTATATAGGCTGGAATTTCTTAAAGATGGTAAAGTAATTAGCTCAATAAAAATTTTGACTCCTAAAAATCAAAAAGATATTGACAATATCAATGAGAACTTCAGTACAGAATGGAGAGAGTTTGATGACCATTTTGCTATAATGAGTGAGAACTTCCAATTTTTTTTGTTTGGGGAAAGCTTTTTTGAAAATCTATCTGAAGCTTTGAAAAAATAATATAACCTTGCACTGTTCCGTCAATGAAATTATATTCTATCTTGAGAGTTCTCCAAATGTGCGGCCGCTCTGACTTCTGATGTTTTTTAGAGGTAGTCAGAGCGACCCTTTTGATGTCAGGACGAAGGCTTATTCAAAAGGCCAATGGGTTGGTGAGTGGAAACTTGTTTCAAAAATGATTTTATGCCAAGCATATCGCTTGGCATTTTTCATGTTATTTAAGAAACTAATCATGGCTCTGATTTGCTCTTGACATGAATTACTTTTACTAAGGATTGGCAGCCCCTTCCTATGTATATTGTTCCGCCTGTAATTGAAACAACTGAGCATATTTCTTTCCGTATTTCATTAATTCCTCATGACTTCCAGACTCTACCACTGTTCCTTTATCCAATAAAATGATTCTATCTGACATTCTTGCACTGGATAACCGATGCGAGATCACAATTGTTGTTTTTTCTCCGGATAAGTTAATTAACTTTTGATACACTTCATACTCGGCCACCGGATCAAGATTGGATGCTGGTTCATCAAAAATAACAACCGGCGCTTCATTAAAAAACCCTCTGGCAATTGCTACTTTCTGCCACTGTCCGCCAGACAAGCCGCCAATTCCATCTTTATCAAAATCTTTCGTTAAATAAGTATCAAAACCCTTTGGCAATGTAGCTTCCAATTGATCGACACCGGATTTTTGCATTGCCAGGCGCAAACGATCCTGATCATGAATATTTCTCATATCACTGATTGCAATATTTTCCTTTAACGTAAATGCATATCGGGAATGATCTTGAAAAACAATCCCAAATAACTGATAAATATCTTTTAATGCATACGTTGACGTATCCACACCATCAAATAAAATTTTTCCCTCGGTTGGCTTGTATAAATGGATAATTAGCTTAATTAACGTCGTCTTTCCTGCGCCATTCAATCCCACCACAGCAATTTTCTCGCCCTGTTTAATGATCAAATTAATGTGCCTTAACACAAAATCATCACAATCCGGATAACAAAACCCCACATCCACCAGCTCAATGACATTTGGAATGCACTTTAATTCCTCTCCCTTAGATACATCGACCGTAACCGTTTTGTTGGTAAAATCATTTAACACATTTGAAAACAATTCTTCTTCATAGCTGTTTGCTATGATATTAAACAGCACACCCAAATTAAAACTGATTGAGCTAATCGCTCCGGTATAAAGCTGCCATTGTCCCAGCGACAGATATTTCATAAACACATCATATGCAATGATCACTTGACAAACTGCAATCGTTGCAAACGACAGCACCGACGCAAAGCTTGTGAACTTCAGTTCTCGTTTCCTTAATTGATTCACTTTTTTATGCCGAACATCCAATAGCTTTTCAAACATACGGATAAACGGTTGATTTATTTGAAACAAACGTAATTCTCCGGCAAATCTTCGATCAGTCAATAGGTTTTCCAGATAGTTGATTTTGCGGTTTTCTTCTAACTGTTGTTCATAAAAATCATTCATCATTCCCCGGGATTTGATTTGTACCAATACATTTGGGGTAATTCCTATGACAACTAGCAGACACACCCAACTATGATAACTTCCCAAAATCAAAAACAAGCCTGTTAGCGTAATCATATGAGCCAATAAATTCACTGGCGCCAAAACAAGGTTGTCCCATCTTCTTCCAAGCGACCTCCTCACGTTATCTAACGTCACGAAATAGTCCTTACTGTCTACGTAACGCAAATCAGTCGAGGATGCAATTTCCACGATTGAAACATTAATATGCTTCTCGACAATCCCAACAGCAAAATTAGATAAATAGGTACGGAATCCACTGGTGAAATTTCCAAAAAAATTCACCAATCCACTCATAAGCAACAGAACCACCAACCAATAATAGTCCTTCGTTTCGCCAGAACTGTTTACCAATATGTTCAGCACCTTCTCCATAAAAAACAACGGTAAAATAGGTAACAATGCCCCCACGAGAGCAATGATAATTAACATAATCAGGTATTTAGGCGCAACCATCCATACTTTATGCAAGATAAAGCAATAGTTTTTTACTGTACGAGTCAAACGTTTGGTTGACTTTGTTATGTTACTTCGCATACGTCATCCTTCTTTCCATCCCCACATTCCTACTGGCTACAGAAGATAGTAATTTACCAATTTATGAAATAACTTTTTTTGCTGCTCACAATACGGATGTGTACGTTTCTCTGTTTTTCGTACCGCTTGTTCTTCTACGTTGTACCCATCAAAGTACCCATTGGCTTGATCCGCTTTACTCACCACATCAGCAACACATCCACCCGAACAAAAACATTCTATTTCACAGTCCTTGCACCGCACAATATTACCGGATTTTCTTTTACATAAATTTTTATACGCTTCCGCTTGAAAAATCTCATCAAAGCTTTCGATGTTCCCAAGATTAACATCTAAACCAGAGCATGGAAAGATATCGCCAGATGGAGAAACGGAAAATTCGCTTCCACTTCCTCCACAATACGTACCGATATAATTATGGAGAAGCTTTTCAAAAACAAAATGTGTCAAACCACCAAAGCTTTGCACCTCTTTTTCATTGGCATATTTTAAGGCCTTAACCAACAAATCAATCTTTTCATCATCTGACAATCGACCTTCCTCTTCGGTAATCTGCACAAAATTAAAGCAAACAGGAATTTGATAATCACATTCTTTTTGTTTCTCGGAAACATAGTCAATAAAGTCGGTTAATCTCGTCAACGTTTCTTCAGTACAAACCACAGATAAATTAAATCTGCATTGATTTGCTATCAAATGATTCATATTGCTATTCACCACATCAAACGAACCAGTTCCATTCGGATAGACCCGGAACTTATCATGAATATCCTTTACCCCATCCACACTTAAACTGACAGAAATATGGTGTTCTGTTAAAAATTTTGCTCGCATATCATCAATCAACGTCCCATTAGTATTAATGATATAATTGACTTGAACATCATCTGACAGTATATTTTTTATGTAATCCATGCTATTTTCAACGAGTTCCCAATTTAATAACGGCTCTCCACCAAAAAAACGCACCGAAATTTTCTTCTTTTCATTTTTTTGAACATAAAACAGAAACTGATCAATTGCTTTCTTCGCTACGTCCCAGCCCATAATCCGTTTTTGATTCCATACCTCTGACACTCGCTCATAGCAATACGAACATCGCAAATTACAGGTTTCTGTCACATTCAAACGTAAATGCTCAAGCATTTTTCCGTCTTTAATATAATTCTCATCTGGAATAATATATGATGGGTTAACTTCTTCCCCCTCAACAAGAAAATGTTTATTAATTAGACTTTCGAGAAACTCTTGCAACTGCTCCCCTTCCACCTCTTGCTGGATCATCTCAAGTGTATCACCTGCTTTTAACATGTGATATACTTCAATCGCTCCCCCGTCAATGACTAAATTATTTCCGTTTTTTGAGTGGTAAAGAAGAGTCGCATGATCCGATGAAATTTCCTGTAAATGCTTTGAAAGATAATATGCCATAACATTCCTCCTATTCTATGTATCATGTGATCGTTGTTTGATAAACGATTCCCATTCGGTTTGTAACTCCATTAAGGTAATTCCGCATTCAATTTCTAATACTTCAAAAAAATCCCTACGAATACTAGATTGCTCTATGATTCTCCAAATACGCTCAGCTGTCAATGTTTGAAATAAAAAATCTATAAAACTAACTGCTTGCAAGTAAAATACATGTTGTATATCTTCAAACAGGCGCAGTTGAGAAATATAATTGACTTTCTCGGAATGAATATCTACAAATGAAATTAATGTTTCTTTTTTTAATCCATAATTCAGATAATCCATCCGATATTTTCTTGAATAATATTCACAAATCCCCTCTTCAATCCAAAAAGGAAGATAATATGCATACTGTCCGAACAGTACATGAGTTAATTCATGTCTAATCGTTGGATAAAACGAGCTTGTATTGTCTTTCTGAAAATAGGATTCATAATCCATAATCAATAGCGTTCGACTGTCAACGAAGGCGCTAATATCTCTTGGGATATTAAATTCCATCTGAAGGAATCGATATTCCTCTGGTGTGAGAAATAGAATATACAGCGGTTGTTGAAAGGTTAATAACTCTTTATGTAGTTCTTGCCCTATTTTTAAAATCTCAATTAAGATTTCATGAACTGCCTCTTGTTCTCTCGCTGCATAGATGGCCGTTACATTCTGATATTGAAATGATCTCTTTTCTTTTTCGAATCGGCATAACCAGCTACTCAAAATGTCATGAGATTCACTTTCCGCATAGGTTTTATTATGAAGAAAGTGAATCTCAGTCAACAAACGATAAAGTTCTTGTTCATCCAGATTCTCTGTATCTGGAGTTTGCGGAGTTATACATTGGTCAATGATATCAATCACCTCTAATGTAACCTCAATAACAATATGAGTCCTTTCATGAATTACCAAAAAAGTTTCGTTTTTCTTTGACGGTTTCACCCAAAGAAATTTTGACCGCATGATTTTCTCCAAAGAGCACCTCACTTTTGTTTGTCAACATTAACACTAACATTTCACTTTAAATCAAGGATTAACTGGAGCGCAATTACAATTGCCCTCACCGCAGTTGCAATTATATCCACCGGCATTGCAATTGCAATTTCCTACACCACAGTTACAATTTGTTCCACCTGCACAGTTCATTCCCGAACCACAATTGATTCCCTCTAGACAAGGACAATTGCAATTCGTTGCTCCATCAGAACTACAATTGCAGTTACAATTCCCAGTTCCGCAATTACAGTTGTTAAAAGAAAATAAATTTTTCTTATTCAACACTTGCTTTGCATCTGAAAAAGATATACTTGTTACATATTTCTGTTTCATATTCACCTCATTTCTTATTCATATGAAGGGAATGAAACTAATTACAATTGTCATCCGTTCCAGGTCCACCGCACAGCACAAATGAAAACATCGGTTTATGTTTCCATATTTGCTTTACCTCATAAAAATAGATGTCTTTTACTTGTCTTTTTTTCATCATCCACCTTTATTTTCACTTAAGTTTGTTAAGCACCTCAGGTGCAGTTACAGTTACACTGACAATTGCAGTTACAATTTGACGAACTGCAATTACAGTTGCAATTTCCATTGCAATTACAATTGCTAAATGAAAATTTCGAAACATCTTTTTCTGATATTTCTTTGTAGCTAATATTTTTAATTGTCTTCTTCATGCTCTTTTCCTCCTCTTCTATCTTATTTTGCGGATTAGGCATCGCATCCAGCCATTTTATTATTTACTGAATACAACCTATTCTCACCAACACCTCTAATAAATTGGAGTTGAAATTATAGAAATTGTTTAGCACTTCTATAATATATCATTCACAAAACATTTTGTCAATATTCAATTATTGATTATATAATTATTTACTAATTCAACTTTTCCATCGGTTAAGCTACGATAATACCTAACACTGTCAATACAATTTAAGTATTTATATACGTTGACAGTGCAAAATAACAATATTGCTATTTATATAGAAATAAGCACTACTTGCACTACTTTAAACCATCACCCCTATTTTTGGTGTTACCATTTCCTGATGTAGTATAACGCAGTTTTAAATAAATTTGTCCACCTAAAACACCGAGCCGTCGGATTGCAACAGTTAACTTTCATTGACTAATATCGTTCAAAAGGACAATATCGCAATGTAATATATAATATTTTTATGGAAGTATTCATATTTGCGTATAATATTTGATGGATTTTGGCAAATATTTAATATCTACTTATTGGTACAGATACTACTATTGCTTTTTATGTTAACCAAGAATAAATCTCACAAAGGCAATCATATGATCCAGCTTAGAAAGCTCTACTGCAAGTTTAAAATCCATTCTGGCAAGCCGGTTTTCTGAATCATAGATGGTACTGGCAAGCCTTTAAAAAACGTCATTCCCTTAAACAGTATTCACTTTTCATTCGCCGAACGGCTTTGCTGGTCGGTGTTTAGCGAGGGTAGGCTTCGGAAGCAACATAATCTCTTTAACCTGCACCACTTTACACCTGGAAATTTCGCCTCCTTATCCTGCCATTTTGCCCCTTGGGTTTCGGTTGTCGATGATCCCCTCTGCAGCAAAAACAGGACATGATTGTAGATGTATAAAATCCTATGATTTATTCATTAGTTTCCGAGAGTACTCTATTAAAAAAACAGAGACCGCCACTGCCCATAACATGGACAGTGCTGCGGTCTCCTTTTTCAATCTGAAAGCCGTTTCGTACAGCAAGGTCCCATTGGGAACAATGCCGTAAAAGTTTCAAACTCCAAATGCGGTCAGAAGAAAATAATACGCAAAAGAAATTAGTGCAAATGTAAAAACCATTGGTATTGTTTTCATACACATGCTGCCCAGCGGCACCTTGAAATCTTCTGCACACATGGTCAGGCAAATATGAACAGGCGAAATCTGCATCGCCACATAGCTCATACACATTAAAAGCACAAACAGGGCCAGTGCCGCTCCCCCGTTCAACGAAGCCATCGCCATCGGCATACAAAGGACGATGATTGCCTGACTTCCCGCCACCACGGTACCCAGGAAGAAGATGATGGCAAATACCAGAAACGTCGGAATTGGCAAGGTAGCAAAAAACTGCGGCAATATGGCAATAACACCCGTTGCCGAAAGAAGTTCTTTAAATATCATCACCAGCAAGGTGCTAAGTACCAGCCGTCCCTCAAAAGCAGAACGGAAAAACGGCAGCATTTCCCCTAACGAAAATCGGTTTGCAAATATGTTCAATACAATACAGAGAAACACGGCTAACCACACCGGCAAGCGAAAAACAAGAATAATTAAAATCGCCAGGGCGATTGCCCACACACTTTTTGCAAGCAGCTTCCAATAGTAACTTTTGGGCTGGTCCGGAATCATTCCCGTGTCCTTGGGAATCCTGCGCAAGTATATGATATAACCGGTCACAAAGAGCGCGATTATCATTGGCACCATCGCCAGCAAAAAGCCGGTCACCGTCACGGCTCCGTCTGACAAGCCAATCGCAATGAAAATCGTCGTATAAGTTGGCATAAAACTTTCCGATATGTGACGAAAATAGGAGGTGACTGCCGCTTTTTCCTCTGCGCTCAGGTAGTTGCCCACGCTTTCCCTGACAATCGGCCCACAGATAAGAACTGTGCTTGCTGCCGGAAGACAACCTAACAGGAATGGAGCAACCGATGCATTTATACGGCGATTGTTAAACAACCCATTAAGTGCTATCTGAGAATTGCTTAAATTCTTCCGTTTCTCCATCATTCGCTGAAGAAATGTGATGGTATAAAAAACAAGCAGCGTCTGTATTGTCGTCCAACTTGTAGCCCCCGTCATAATCGCCTGCCCGGCAACACTCAGTGGCAGCCGGTAAATCAAAATTGCAGCCACTGAAGCGATCAACACCGCCATCCACATTGGTCGCTTTAACCACATGGCTCCGATCATAACCGCAAATACAGCCACCAGCCTGAATACATCCAAAACAATTGTGTCCATGAAAATCCTCCATTTTAACGTATAAGTATCTACCTCAATTGCTCGTTCGAGTAATCTCGGAAACCCCGAACACTACTTATTTATTATAATGAGGAACACACTGCGTGTCCAGTTATTTAAAACGGGTACTGCGATACAGCTTTTATATGGGCATTCTGTGTATTGGTATTTTCACTTTATTTGGTGAACCATTGGGAACCAGCATTTGCCACTGCAAGATTTCTCACGCAAGCTCTTCACAAACCAAAGCAACATCATAGCATGTCAGAACTGTCTGTGATGACAGCAGGTTACCGGTAAGAATATCTGTCTTTCCTGCAAAATACTGCGGCAGTGGAAGATCTTCCCCCGCCAGGTTGATGATAAAATAGTACCGTTTACGCTCTGTCGTACGGCAGACAATCTCCAGCTTCGTGTCTTCTTCAATCACCGGTTTTACACCGGCCCCATCCATGACCAGATCCAGAATTTTTGCCAGCGCCGCCTGTTCCGGCTGGGTTCCTATGTAATACACGGTCCCCTGCCCGAAACCGTGTTTCGTCACCGCCGGCGAGGCTGCGTAAAAATTGCTGCTGTATTCGGCCAGGGCTTCCGCTCCTTCCAGATGGATAATATCACACAGCATCTGGCAGACGGCTTCCGTTCCGTCGGTAAACCGTAGCGTATTGCTCTGCTCCGGCGCCAGGGCATCGATCTCTTCCACCCAGATGCCGGCCAGCCGGCGAAGAGGACCGGGATATCCGCCCAGATGAACATTGTCCGACTGATCTGCGATTCCGCTCATAAATCCGGTGACAAAGGTACCGCCCTGTTCCACATAATCTTCCAGCTTCTGCTGCACGCCCTCCTTTACCATATAGAGAACCGGTGCGACAACCGCCTTATATTCAGAGAAATCCGCATCCATCGGAATCATATCCACCATAATATTCTTTTCATAAAAATAGCGGTAATACTGTTGTATCTGGTCCACATACTTCAAATCTTTATGAGGGCCGCTGGTGTATTCCAAAGCCCAGTAATTATCCCAGTCAAAGATGATACCTACCGCCGCCGGGTTATCTGCGCCGGGAAACTCATCGCTTAAAGCCTGCAGTTCCGCGCCCAGCCTGGCCACCTCCCGAAAGACGCGGGTATTATCTGTCCCCGCATGCCCAATCACAGCGCCATGAAACTTTTCACATCCGCCAACCGAACGGCGTAATTGGAAAAATTGAATGGTATCTGCGCCATGGGCCAGTGTCTGGTAGCTCTGTGCACGCATCTGCCCCGGTTTTTTCAGGTAGTTGTAGGAATGCCAGTTCTGCTGGCTGGGTGTCTGTTCCATCAGCATAAACGGCTGTCCCTTCAGTCCCCGCATCAGGTCGTGGCGCATAGCCACCTCACTCCAAGGCGTATTGTAAGTCGGATAGTTATCCCACGATACAATATCCATCTCTTTTGCCCATTTAAAATAGTCCAGATTTTTGTATGTCCCCATGAGATTCGTTGTAATCACTGTATGGGGATCGAAAAAGCGGATCGCATCGCGCTCCATTTTGAAGTTCTCCAGCATGCTGTCAGACATAAAACGCCGGTAATCGACGGAAAGACCGGCAAAGGCTGTTTTCTCCGGACCTCTCGCATCGCCCAATATATTGGGAAGAACGATCTCATCCCATTCATAGACTGTGTGTCCCCAAAATTCCATGTTCCACGCCTTGTTTACCGCTTCTAACGTCTTATACTTATCCTTCAGCCACACCCGGAAGGCCTTTTCACAATTCTCGCAGTAGCATGCTCCGCCGTATTCGTTATTCACATGCCAGCAGACCACATGCTCACTGCTTCCATATCGTTCCGCCAGCTTTTCCGCCAGGCGCCTGGCAAATGTCTGGTAAACCAGGCTGTTGGGGCACGCGTTATGCCTGTTCCCGAATTTATGCCGCCGGCCTTCGAAATCCGTGCGTCCGACCTCCGGATAGTGCTTAAACATCCACGCCGGCAGCGCTCCCGTCGAAGTTGCAAGGACGATATCATAATTTTCCCGGCTGAGCATCTCCATAATATCGTCCAGCTCATCAAAATTGTATTCCTGCTCCGATGGCTGCAGCTTCGCCCAGGAAAATACATTGACCGTCGCACTGTTAATTCCCGCCCTGGAAAACAGGCGCATATCCTCGTCCCAGATGTCCCGGCTCCATTGATTGGGATTATAATCCCCTCCGTATAATATTCTTTTAAATGTTCTCTTCACGCTGATGTCCTCCTCGTTTCTTTTTGTTCCAATTTTTTTATCATTTTTATTATAAATGCGTCTTTACAAAAAATGTATCATGCGATAAGCTAAATTATATAACATTTCGAAACAAGGAGGGACCGATGAAGAACATCTACTTTAATTTATCTTCTCACCAGCTTCCCCTTACCGTCGACTGCATCGGGAACCACTGGATCCAGGAACATGTGATCCGGCCCAAAGGACATCCCCATTATCACTGGCTTCAGGCGGAGCAGGGAGCAGGGGAAGTCGTGATTGATACGAAACTTTTTAAGCTTCCGGAAGGATCCGGCGTCCTGATCGCGCCGTCTGTTCCCCACTCCTACCGTGCCCAACAGGGAGAGTGGCTCACCTCTTTTGTCACTTTTTCCGGGAGACTGGAAACCGATATCAGCAAAATAGTGGGACAGGAAAAGTATATTTTAGTAGACGGCAGCACTGATTTTTCTTTTTTGGACTGGATCGTCCGCACCATATCCCTTC
>Ga0153928_1000378_pt1 | contig 22648 bp, 20 predicted proteins | sample TSNJ012MetaG_FD_106656 | JGI IMG/M metagenome (GOLD analysis project Ga0153928, IMG submission 106656) | Attine ant fungus gardens microbial communities from New Jersey, USA - TSNJ012 MetaG | ecosystem: Host-associated > Fungi > Mycelium > Unclassified | place: USA: New Jersey, Wharton State... | reverse complement strand
TGGTGATCTGCATTGTCTGGGTAAAGACGGGTTGAGATTCTATACGGAAAGCAAATGTGTTACGACGCGCTGGTTTGATGAGGAAGAAATGAAAAAGGAAAAAGTTGATTCCTGGGATGGAACTATCTAAGAATATTCATTTAACCGGGGTTTTACAGGCTTTACAGACATATATCTGGTCCAAAATGCTGTAAAATAACCATAGGCTCTATTGTGCTGTTGTTTATAATTTTGATCCCCTTCTCTGCACTATTTTTACTAACAAAAAACTCATCCGCTGTTGCTTCTCCTACTCTCATCATAGTTACTGCCTCTGCCTCATACACACCGAACTTCCCAAACCCCTGTATAATCACGCAGCCATATGCAGCATGATCTATTAGCGTAACTGAACCTTTAGGAGCAATCGTTACTTCCTTGGCAGCCAGATAATCATTGCCATAACAAACCCAATGTTCTGTTAGATTTTTATCCTTATGAGGTAGTTTAAGTGGCGGTCTGAAATAATGTTCTTTAAAATCCGGGTCAAAATTCTTTTCCCAGTCAACCGTATTCATAATATAATCCACTTTATTCACTTCATCAGGAGGACAGATATCATTCAGATAATCCGTTGAATATACTTCCCCACATACTACGTTTTCAAAAACGCAATTCAAATCAGCCCCCCATTGCGGCTCATAAGTGAGCAGCGAACCTGGTGCATGCAGTACCCCCGCCGGCACATACCAGCCTGTACCAAGTTCCAGAGCATATGCTTTTGATAATGTTAAGATATGTGTATCATAATCACCAAAATGTTGTAATCTCTTGCGGATCTCACTTTTTGTTACTTTTGGATCAAAACCAAATCAGGTTTGGCAGAACAGCCAACTCGTTCCGCAACAGCAGCATCAGGATGAAAATGAAAAAAGAGAGGGTTTTCATAATCAAAGAATTTTGCAAACACCGGCCAGGTTCCATATTGTTGCTGAATACTCTCACCAACCAGTTCTGCTTTTAATTCCCTCACTGCATCCGCAAACAAAAAGCGTTTGCCGGCAAAACCACAGACATAACTCATTCCTTCATCGGCTCTCTCCGGATTATGATTGCGGGTTCTGTAAATGGAGCAAAACCAACGTTCTACGATTGCACCAGCCTTCATTCCATAATAATAGTAATCATTGGGATGCAGCTTCAATCGTCTTCCCGGTAAATTAAAATTCTTTGATACAAACGCGGGAATCAATTTAAAAACGCCATCGCCTGCCTCAAATAGCTTTCTAATCTCAGTTTTCATCTTATGACTCCTTCACTATTAGTGCAGTCTGCATTCAACTGCTTCATTACAATATTCCCAGAATTCACGACCGAATCCAGCACTTTTGGTAACATATTGCATCTTATGCTTAACCGCCTCCTTCATTGCAAGCCCGCCCACCGGCATATACAGGATTGGGTTGAATACTTCAGGTTTTTGAGCATAAAATTGCCGAAGGGCACCGGTCACACTAAGCCAATTGTCCATATCTGCATAGATTTTTGCCACTCCATGAAGCCTGACTTCTGATATGGCTTCCTCTGGAACCATGCTAAGATATCCAACATTACCGCCATAGTGATTGACGCGGTCTGTATAAGCTCGCGGTCTGGATGCTGCCCCATGAAGGATGAGTGGAACATCGCCCACAGCAGCCTTGATTTTATCCAATAAATCATATTCTATATTCAGTGATCCCTTTGTCCGGAGACCACCATGAGACGTGCCAACAGAAACAGCCAAGGCATCACAACCTGTTTTCCGTACAAATTCTGCCGCTTGAAATGGATCCGTATAAACACTGGCAGAAACAAATCCATCTCCCGGAATATTCCCCAGTTCAGCTTCCACAAGAGCCCCTCGGAGATGTGCATATTCCACAATCTGCTGCGTAATAAGCATATTTTCATGATAGGGCAGTCCGCAACCATCAAAAGACACTGACTGGAAACCAATATCTACAGCATAGCAACAGGCATTAAAATCGGGAAGATAATCATGATGCAGCATAATTGGTGCACGGTATTGTCCGGCTACCGCCCTGGCAAACAGAACAAATTGCTCAACTGGATTCAGATTCGCATAAGTTGACAGTGACACCTGTGCGATAACTGGTGAATCCAGCTCCTCCGCAGCTTCAAAGATGGCCCTCATTGATTCCAGATCATAGAAATTAAACGCCGGCAGAATAAAATGATTCTTGAGCGCAAACGCATATAATTTTCTTTGGTTGACAACTAAAGCCATATATTCACCCCTCTTCCCGTACAGATTGCTGTCATATTGAGTTATCTCCTTCCAGAAACCTGGTTCCAAATCCGGCACTTTTTGATACATGTTTTATTTTGTGTCTGCAAGCTTCCTGCATTTCTTTACAGGCCATCGTGTTGTATTCGAAGGGATTAAACTGATCCGGATGCTCAGTAAAAAACTTACGGATTATGTAGGTATACTTCAAGAAATTATCAACATCCATATTGGCTTTTGCCACACCATAATGCCGGCTCATTTCAATTGTCGGTTCCAGACACATGCTCAGATATTCAACTGTACCACCATAGGCATTTACTTCATCTATGTATTCCTTTGGCAGCGAAGCAGCGCCATGCAGTACCAGCGGTATTTTTCCAACTGCTTGTTTGATTTCCGCAAGGAGTTCAAAGTCCATTTCTAATGATCCTTCTCCCCGAACGCCACCATGTGCTGTGCCGACTGCCACAGACAGAGAATCACAGTCTGTCAGACTAATGAACTCCGCCGCCTGTAACGGATTGGTATAAATGCTTTTGGAATTAAAAATAAAATCTTCAAAACCAGGGATGCTTCCCAGTTCAGCTTCCACCCACACACCATTAGCATGAGCATATTCTACAACCTTCTTTGTTTTTTTTACATTTTCTTTAAACGGGAGATGGGAGCCGTCAAACATTACTGACGGAAACCCCATATCAATAGCCTTCATACAATCCTCAACTGACTGCATGTGGTCATGGTTCAATAAAACCGGAATTCTCACATCGCTAAGATAGTCCTTTAAGTATGAAACAAATTTCTCCAAAGGGTGCACTTTGCCATGCATCGCCATGCAGACCTGTAAAACGACGGGCGAATCCTCATTCACTGCCGCCCCCACAATAGCCCGCATAGATTCAATATCGAAACAATTAAATGCCGGTATAATATATTCGTGATCTACTGCGTGCTGATAAAGTTCCTTTTGATTTAATATTAGTGACATCATTTTCTCCTATTTCTTTTTTATTTATATTATTGCCCATATACGATATCACAAGCTGATTTGATGATGTCAAGCATCACATAATCCTCCACTGGAACAGGCTGCTCCAATCTCCCACTGTTTAAAAAAGCAGTCTGAGCATTTTCATAAAATCCTATCAAGGAATCATCTTTTACATATCCATTTACTTCCTCCCCTGACAGCCACATACATTCTTCTGTCAATGTAAGGAATGTTTCTTTATCTCCCTGACACTGCTTTGCAACAACCGCTGCAACATCTTTGATATGTTCTGACCGGTAGTCTCCTGCTTCAAGTAATGCACAAGCTATTCGAATCAGGACGTCAGGATTCTTTCGGGCAAATTCAGCCGTACAGATCTCGCTGTTCATCAATACTCTTTCATCAATATAATCCCGGTCTTCACAGAGCTGGAGAAAATCTTCGCCTAACTGTGCCTTGATCGTACTGGTATACGGCTGAGAAGAGGCTGCCGCATCGACCTGCCCTGATGCCATTGCCGTCACCATACCGGAAACATCAAAATTCACTGTTTCAATATCATCTATAGTCATATTAGCTTTAGACAATGCGAGTACCAACAATTCCTCTGAGGATGTACCTGCCACATAGGCTACTGACTTTCCACGCAGATCCTCCAGCGAGTTAATATTACGTGTTCTGTTCGCTATTATGGCACTGGAAAGACCAATTGCGTCGGCATAAAACACAGCCGCACTGCCCTCAATACAAAGTGCATGAGCACCATGACCAATCATAGCAAAATCAATGTCACCAGATGCCATTGCAGCAATTTCTGCTGTACCGTCTCCGAATTCTATCAACTCCACATCCAAACCATATGCATTAAAGAAGCCAAACTCTTTGGCTGTTACCAGTAATGAAGCTCCTCCCATATTGGGCATATATGCTGCTCTTAGGTTTATCGGTTCGAAGTTATTTTCCTCCTTATCCGCAGACTCGGTTGTGGTCTTTCCTCCACAGGCTGCCATACTCAGAATAAGCACTGTCACTACTAATAAATTCATCTTTTTTTTCATAATCGCTTACATTCCTTTCTCTTTGTCAGGGCAACAATCATTTTGAATTATTTGCGCATTGCCATATATTCTTCATAAACCTCATCCCAGATATGATTCTTAATATCCATAAATTCTTTCGATACCCTGGTTTTCTGATCCCTGGGGTATGGAAGATTTACTTCTACTATTTCCCGAATTCTCCCCGGACGCGCACTCATGATAATAATTCGCTGGGCAAGTGTTACCGCTTCTTCAACATCATGAGTAATGAAAAATACCGTTCGTTTTTCCTGTATCCAAGTATGAATCAGTTCACTTTGAAGCTGTGTTTTGGTCTGGGCATCCAGTGCTCCGAAGGGTTCGTCCATAAGCAACACCTGTGGTTTTACCGCATAGGCGCGTGCGATTGCAACTCTTTGTTTCATGCCGCCGGACAATTCTTTAGGATAAGCATTTTCAAACTGTTTCAGATCAACCATTTCAATATATCTGGTAGCTTCCGCTGAAGCTTCCTTCCTGCTCATTCCCTGCAGTTTAAGACCATATTCAACATTTTTTTTCACAGTCAGCCATGGAAATAATGCATACTGTTGAAACACGACCCCACGTTCGGAGCCAGGCCCTTCAACTTCTTTGCCATTTACATATACCTTACCGGAAGTCGGTTTTGACAATCCGGCGATAAGATTAAGCAGGGTAGATTTACCACATCCGGATGGTCCTACAATACAAACAAATTCATCCTTCGCAATTTCTAAATCTATTCCATTCAGCGCAACCACTTCACCATTACGGGTATCAAATCTTTTTACCACCTGTTCAATCTTTACTTCTGTTGTCCTTGGGTTTCCTGCCATCCGGTTAACCTCCTTTCTAAGTAATATACAATTCGTTCAAATATAATACCCATCACCCCGATTACCAGAATCCCCAGCAGCATAGTCTCCCGGTCATAATAAGATTGAGCCTTTTGTATCATCATACCCAGCCCCCTTGAAGCTCCCGTCAGTTCCGCAGCGATAAGCGTTGTCAGGGATGAGGATAGCCCCAGTCTTGCCGCAACAAGGATAAATGGGGTGGAGGCGGGTATCACTACTGTCAGGAAGATATCTTTACTGCTTGCGCCAAGTACTTTAGCTGCCTTTACTAATGTCGCATCCACATTACAGACGCCCTGATAGATAGTAACAACAGACACAAAACTACTACAATGTAAAATTGTTTGACCGGATATCACATCGTTTATATTTGACTGCTCCTGGCAGTGTTATGCGTGATTATGCCGACAGCATCCTCCATCAATTTGACGAGATGGAGCAGGTTATCCTGCAGCAGACTGCCCCTGAAACATTAAAAATTGGCAACAGCGTTGGCAGTATTTTATTTACGACTCTTATGAAGGGGTTTGAGGAGACATACCCAAACATACAGCCTAATGTTATTACGGATCACACTTCAACCGTAATCAAACAGGTAATCAATAATGAATTTGATATTGGAACCATAGAGGGAAGCACGACTTTTCCGGAGTTAGAATGTGTACCATTTGCTCAGGACAATATGGTTATTGTCGCTGCTCTCTCACATCCATTAAAGGATCAGAGGAGCTTGCACCTAAACGACTTAGTAGCTGAACGTTTTTTACTTCGGGAGCAATACAGCGGTGCCCGCATGGTAGTGGATCACGTATTTCAGTCTCATGAGTTGAATATCCAACCTTATTGGGAAAGCTCCGCATCGCAGGTTATTATTGATGCGGTCTGTATTGGTATTGGTATATCCGTACTTCCATATTCCCTCATATCTTCTTATGTCAATGCTGGTGCATTAGTCATATTGGATATCTGTGATGCGAAATTTGAGCGCCCGTTCTCCATTGTCTATCGGAAAAACAAGTATCAAACCCATGCTTTTAAAGCATTTTATGCCTATTTTCTTTCTGAAGCAGAAAAAGCCGAACAGATATCATATTCTCTTTATACATTAAAATAAGGCAGACTTAGAATCTGCCTTTCATTGACACTGGCGCTTATCGGCATGCAATATCGGTGTGCTTACTATCGGTAATTTTTCCGGTACTGCAGCGGACGCTCACCTGTAAGTTTCTTAAACACCCGTTCAAAATACGTAATACTTTCAAAGCCAACCTGACCGGCAATTTCTGTTACTGATAAATCAGTATTCGTAAGCAGCTGCCTGGCTGCTTTGATTCGGGCCAGATTTTGATATTCATTTAAAGTAAACCCGGTAACCTCTTTAAAAATCCGGCACAGGTAAGATTTGCTTACAAAGAAGTGTTTTGCCAGTTCTTCCTGGGATTCATTTGAGTCGTAATGGATCAGCAGATACTCTGTCACCTCCCGGATTTTTTGATGTTTCGCAGTCTGGGCCTGATGATTGTCCTGGATCAGAATATCTTGTACCGGCCGGTCTGACCGTCCATGGCCGGAAGATTGACTGACCTGTTGGCATCTGCCGGTCAAAATCAAAATATGCATAACCAGCATCCTTGCCGCCGCCTCATAGCCGGACCTTCTTTCCTTCAGCTCCTGCTTCAATGCTTCCAGAAGCTTTAATACCGTCTCCCACTCCTGCTGTGTATATTCGATTACCTGATCCAGACGTTGGAACAGGTCCTGGATTGGAGGTAAACCAAATACCTTCATATATGGCGAAAACACACCGCTATCCACTTGCAATAGCAGACGGTCATGATAAGAAGATCCGGCCATACTGGTCTTATGGATCTGATTCCGCATTACCATCACTCCCATTCCTGCCTTCACCAGATAGGTTTCCCGGTCAATAAAGTAATAGCGCTCTCCTGCTAAAAGAAAATACATCTCATAGCTTTCATGAAAATGCTGGGAATACATGGAATACTCCCGATCCCTGACCACCTGCTCCACCATTAATCCATCCATTTGCTCTAAAAATACAGTCCTGTCCATACATTGTCTCCCATCCATCCCCCATTTTAGTGTTCAAAAGTTTGATTTTTCAAAAATACAGCAAAATTATATAAGATTATTATACTATTTTGTATTATACTTGCAACTAGAAAGTAAAAAAATCTTTTCTATAAAGGAGAGGCAACATTTATGAAATACGCAAACAACAAAGTATCTGATCTGCAGATCACCTACATCGGCGGCGGCTCCCGGGGATGGGCATGGACCTTCATGACCGACTTATCCATGGACGATTCCTTAAGCGGTACGATCCGGCTTTACGACCTTGATGAAAACGCGGCAAAGAGCAACGAAGCCATTGGCAATTATCTGACCGCAAGGGAGGATGTGGTTGGCAAATGGAACTACACCACTTGTAATTCTTTAGAAGATGCCTTGAGCGGATGTGATTTTATTGTTATCTCTATTCTGCCGGGTACCTTTGATGAGATGGCTTCCGATGTCCATCTGCCGGAGCGCCTTGGCATTTATCAGTCTGTTGGCGATACCGCCGGCCCTGGTGGTATCATCCGGGCACTGCGCACCATCCCAATGTACGTTGACATTGCAAACGCCATCAAAATCTTTGCCCCACAGGCCTGGGTTATCAACTACACCAACCCGATGAGCCTTTGCGTTAAGACCTTATACCATGTCTTCCCCGAGATCAAGGCCTTCGGCTGCTGCCATGAAGTATTTGGCACGCAGAAAGTATTAAAAGGAATTTGTGAAGAAGCAATGGACCTGAAAGACGTTGACCGCCATGATATTTTTGTTAATGTACTGGGTATTAATCACTTCACCTGGTTCGATCAGGCTTCCTACAAAGGCATTGATTTGTTCCCGGTTTACCGGAAATACGTTGATGAACACTACACCGAAGGCTATCAGGAGCCGGATAAAAACTGGGCCAACTCCACTTTCGAGTGTGCCCACCAGGTTAAGTTTGATTTATTCCGCCGCTATGGCTTGATTGCTGCTGCCGGTGACCGCCATCTGGCTGAGTTTATGCCCGGTGATGAATACTTAAAGGATCCGGAGACCGTAACCAGTTGGAAATTCGGTCTGACTACCGTAGACTGGCGAAAGAACGATCTGCAGAACCGTCTGGCTCGCAGCCGCCGCCTGGTTAATGGCGAAGAGGACATCGAATTAAAGCCAACCGGCGAAGAAGGTATTCTGCTGATAAAAGCGCTATGTGGCCTGGACCGGGTTGTCAGCAACGTAAACATTCCCAACACCAACAGGCAGATCGCCAATCTGCCGGAAGGTGCCATTGTGGAAACCAATGCCGTCTTCAGCCGTGACTCCATCAAACCGCTGATTGCCGGTGAAATTCCGGCAAACGTACTGGCATTAATTACTCCTCATGTAGAAAATCACGAATATGTAATGGATGCTGCTTTAAATTGCGATAAAGAGCTGGTTTATAAAGCCTTCTTAAATGACCCGCTGGTAAAAGGCCGGGCGGCCGAGGAAGAAGTGAAGAAGCTGGTGGATGATATGATTGCAAATACACTTGCTTATTTGCCGGATGGTTGGAAATAAGGAATGGTCAATTTTATTACGTTTTTCTCAAAATCCTGGCTTAAGCTATGGGAATATAAGGAACAGTTTTTGTTGAATTAGTATCAAAAAAACAGTATAATATATACATTCTGTTAAATCAGAACCAATAAAAGAAAAGGATGAGAAAAATGAAAGAAATTATCATTGAAATTTGCTGCGGCAGTTACTATGACGGCCTGCAGGCCGAAGCCGGCGGGGCGAAACGGATTGAGTTAAACTGCGCCCTGCATCTTGGCGGATTAACTCCCAGCCTGGCTGAGTTAATCCTGCTCAAACAAAACACGAGCCTGAATATTGTCACCATGGTCCGCCCAAGAGGGGCCGGGTTCTGCTATCATGCACAAGATTTTGCAGTGATGTATGCAGACTGCGAGCTTCTTCTCAAACACGGAGCCGACGGCATTGCCTTTGGCTGCCTGGAGGAAGACGGAACGATTCATATCGATCAGACGAAGAAGCTGCTAAGCCTGATCAAATCCTATCAAAAGGAAGCCGTGTTCCACCGTGCTTTTGATTGCGTACCTGATGCCAACGCGGCGATCCAACTGCTGATTTCCCTCGGTGTTGACCGGATTCTGACCAGTGGGCTAAAAGAGAAAGCCTTTGACGGCGCCGGGCTGATCGCCGATTTACAGAAACAATACGGATCACAGATCGAAATCCTGGCCGGCAGCGGTGTCAATTCGGGCAATGCCGCCGAACTGCTAAGACTCACCGGAATCAATCAGATCCACAGCTCCTGCAAAGCCTGGCTGCCGGACCCGACAACCACCGGCAAACATGTGACTTACGCATATGCCGCTGCTGCTGGCCAGGATGACCGTAACCGCTATGAAATTGTCTCCGCAGATCTGGTAAAGGAATTGATCGACAGTGTCAGAACGCGATATCAGCTGCATCATCCAGCGGATACAAAGGCCGCCGCACCTTCTTAAACTTCAGCCGATCAACCCGCTGGTCGCAGTTTCCGGGTGTCAGTGCCAGCACACTGTGCTTCGCTGCTGCTTCCAGCTCCGGCGTCAGATAGCCCTGCTTCACAACCAGAATCTGATAATCATACAGCGACAGGCCGTGGCTGTTTAACACTTCCTCCGTCGGAACCGGCTTTCGCTGGGCAAACAGCAGCACATCGATGCCCTGATAGCTTAACGTCACCGACTGATTTTCCTGATCGGCCGTCACGGTTTTAATCACCGCCCCATTCATCCGGCAGGTTTCACTGTCGGTGTCAAAGGCCGCGCCAATCTCGATATCAATCACATCTCCGGCCCGGCCGCCGATGCATTTCTGCACGGAAACCGGATCAACGATTGCGGCAAAGAGAGCCTTCTTAATTCCGCTTTTTAAAAACCGGTTCAGCATATAAGCATTATCGCCGGCCGCTCCGGCCGTGACATTATCTGCCGAATCCGATACCAGGACCGGGCCGTCATGCTCATGCTGTTTAACAAAAGCAACCGCCTCTTCCGGTTCCACCGTCAGGCCCGGATAGCGGAATTCATCCCGGTTCTCCCAGACGAATCCGGCCAGTTCCCGGGCTTTTTCCATGCCCTTTTCCATCTTACCGGTTCCGGAGACAATGATCGTGGCTCCGCACTGCGGGCAATCCACCCAGGTCATCCCCACAAAATAGGAGGCACACCAAACCTCTCCATCCTCTTCAATCCCCGCCAAGGCTTCGATCACTTCTTTTCCGATGCCGTATTCCGGCATCATATTCTCACCTGGCATTACATAAGGGATGCGGATTACTTCGGTATGGGGCAGCACCTTTTCATTGACTGCTCTCATCAGCAGCTTTGCGGCCCGAATATGGGTTTCCTCCACATCAATATGCGGTGCGGTCCGGAACCCATACATCACATTACACTGACTGATCATCGTATGTGTATTGTTGGCATGCATATCAAGACCGGTGGCAATCGGTACATCCGGGCCAACAATCTCACGTACACACGTTACTATAAATGTTTCGGCACTGCCAATAAATTCAACATCCAGGGCCCCGTGCATCGGCAGGAACACACCGTCAAAGTGCCCGCCTGCGCGAAGGGGTGCCAGCATTTCCTCAACCAGACGCCGGAAATCAGCCAGTTTTAAAGTTCCGCCGGGAACTGCCCGGGCATAAATGGAAGTCGTCACATCAAACCCGGCTTCGATCAGTTCTTTGATCCCGGCCCGGGCTCTCAGCTCCTCGCCTTTGATGATCATAAAATTCTCATAGGTAGATTTCAGCGGATTAAACGAATTGCTTTCCTGACTGATACCCGTTGCAAATATACGTTTCATTAAACTTCTCCTCCATCAGCAGATCATTGCTAAAATCTTAAGTATCATCCCGGCAGTTCCCACATTATAACCGGATACGGCATAGGAAGTATGGAACTGCTCATCCGTGACAATGGCCAGCGGTAATTTATCAGGGTCAACAAAGGTCAGTCTGGCCGACGGTTCGGCACTGGCAAACCCGGGGTCAATCACCATCTCCGCCTGCAGCAATCCGGCTGCTCTGGCAATTAATCCATTCATCGCTGCGGTCTTGCTTTCCAGAATAAAAAAGACCGGTACCGCCTCACGGAAATGAGTATGGGCGGCAATCAGCTCATTCAGAATATGCTGGCTCGGTTCATGGTCTTCCATCAGCCACACCAGAATATTCTGTCCCTTGGACAACCGGTCTGCCATGGGGCTCTGACTGCCATCCTGATCCTGGACGGTAAAATCATTGATCCTGGCTCTGGTGATCATATCCTTTTCCGGGATTGGCCGCAGACTGATCGCCAGTTCCTTTACCGCCCCCGATTCCATAACCACATCATACTGACGGGAATAGGTGTTGCCATTTGGCAGCCAGTTGGATGTAATCACCCGGTACCGGCCGGAGGGAAGTTTAACCGTCAGCTGATTATCATTCAAAACCTCATCTTTGAAATTAAGCGGTTCCAATACCTGGTTCTTCAAGGCACTCACGGACCAGTTAAATCCATAGATCCAGTTGCCGTCTCCGGCAAATGTAAGCTTAAGCTGTGAATCTTTCTTCTCTTCGTCAAGCACCTGAACAAACTCCGTTCCGTCATAATATTCCATATTCAGAGTTTCCTTCGTGATCCTTGCCGGAATTCCCAGTGTCCGCAAAACAGCGGTAAACAGAATTTTCTTTGACATCAGACTGCCGTACCCGCTGCTTAGCACCGCAGCCGGTGTCGCCAGGATATTCGTCACCTCTTCCTCCGCCTGATAAGAGATATGCCCCTCGATATATGCCCATAACTGCCGCGGATTTTTTGCAAACTGCACTTTTTGCGCCTCAGTGAAAGCCGCCGCCAGCGTTTCCCGGTAATCCGTCATATGTTCAAAGTAAATACGCGGGGCAAGCACCCCCTCGGCAAAAATCGCTTCTTCCCACCGGTCCGAAAACTTCATCCCATGCTTTAAATGGGCAGCCAGAATATCCTTCCGGCAATCCGAATAATCCTTGCTGTTCAAGGTCGTCAGCAATACTGCCGCATAGCGGCTTTGATTCTCTTCCAGAAAGCCGATGATCTCCGGATAATTGCCCCTTGCCTTTTCCAATATATCCGCCAGGACATCCGCGTCGGCCAGATTCGCTAAATGGTTTGGCAAGTGAGCACCGCTAAAGAATCCGGCTTCCTTCTCTTTGCGGATCTTTAAGGCTTTGCCGGTGTTGGCCTTTTGCCGCTTCAGCGTCGCTTCCGTCAGCGGCGGATTTGTTTTCCCGGTAATGACCGGAGCCATGGTATCGAAATCCGTAACCCGGTCACCGGTTATTTCCGGTATATAGACCACCTCAATATCGCTGTTCGCAGTCGTATTGATCCATCGTTCCATAAAACTGCAGCCATCGGTCAGATGCAGACAGACGGAACCCATGCCCACTGTGATTTCGGCACGTCCCTGTTCATCCGTAATCAGCATGCTGACCGGTTCCAGCCTCGCGGCATTGATAATCTCCAGAATGATCCGGATCTGATGCAGCGGCCGGCCATTCTGATCTTTTACCAAAAGCCTCAGCTTCACCGCCGGAGCATAGTGCCCGGTACGGTTCACCAGATACTGGATCCCGCTTCTGACCGGCGCGCCGGAACCGCTTTCACTTTCAGAAGCTCCCTGGGGCTCATAAAAAGCTTTGCTTTCCACCATGATGGCCCGGGAAGAAGCAGAGGTGAACCAGCCCCGGTCAAGTTCTTCCTCCGGCTCGCAGGCCCCCAGATAATGCCACTGTCCGTCACACCACACCTCTGCCCAGGCATGATTATCATCACAGTGAGCCCATCGGGGCACATAGATCTGGCGGGCCGGAATGCCGATGCTGCGAAAAGCCATAATGGCAAATACCGACTCCTCCCCGCACCTTCCCTGCGCACTCTTGAGCATCGTCGTCGGTGGAACGGTACGCATGTCAGAACCAACATATGTAGCCTGTTCAAAACAAAAATAATTGGTTTCGATAATCGCTTCGGCCAGAGTCTTGTCCTTAACCCGTGGGGCCAGCAGATCATAGAAGAGTCCCCGGGCCGGTTCCAGCCATTCATTATTCACCCGCGGGAACAACACATCGGCAAGAAAGATATCCATCGGTATCTCTCTCCCCCATGGCATCTCTTCCCGGGCCCTGATTGCCGTACGGGCATAATCAAGAACCGTTGCAAACATCGTTTCTTCGGACAGATCGGAAAGCGGCAGATGGGTAAAGATAAATTTTACTGAAGTACGCAGATCTTCCTCCGTAAGTGCTGATATCTGAGTATCGGCAGACTGCATAATCCGGCCCCATTTACTCAGTCTCTTCCTGTAGCTGCCATCAATTGTATGTGTCATATCATCACTGTAATGCATCTTCTATTCCTCCCCCGTATAACTAGCTGTACAGATGACAGCTGACCAGATGCCCGTTCCCGACATCAACGGTCTTTGGTATTACCTGCGAACAGATGTCCCGGCACTCCGGGCACCTGGTGTGAAAATTACAGCCGGAAGGCGGATTGACCGGACTGGGAATATCTCCCTGAAGCAGAATCCGCTCCTTCTTAAGCTCCGGATCAGCTACCGGCACCGCCGACAGCAGGGCCCTGGTATAGGGATGCAGCGGTGTACCGTACAACTCATCTCTGGTCGCAGTCTCCACGATCCGGCCCAGATACATGACGCAGACCCTGGTACTGATATGCTCCACAACACTTAAGTCGTGGGATATGAAGAGATATGCAAGCCCCATCTCCTTTTGCAGATCCTGCATCAGGTTAAGCACCTGGGACTGGATCGAAACATCCAGCGCCGATACCGGCTCATCGGCAACCAACAGCCTGGGATGCACCGATATGGCCCGGGCAATACCAATTCGCTGCCGCTGTCCGCCGGAAAATTCATGGGGATATTTCTCCATATTGTCTCTGTCCAGACCAACAATCTCAAGCAACGCGGCAGCCTTTTGATACTGCTCTTCCTTCTTCATATCCGTATGCACCTGAAGCGGTTCCGAGATCAGGTCCTTTATCTTGATTCTCGGGTTTAAGGAAGAATAAGGATCCTGAAAGATCATCTGCATATCCCGCCGCAGCGGGCGCATCTGGTTATCCGTATATTCGGTGATATCCTCGTCACGGATCAGAATCTGTCCGGATGTGGGCTGCAGCAGCTTAAGGATCAGCCGGCCGGTGGTTGATTTACCGCATCCGGATTCTCCCACCAGACTTAAGGTTTCGCCTTCCTTAATCTCAAAACTGACACCATCCACAGCCTTTAGGTCCTGTTTCTTGCCCATAAAGCCCTTTTTGACCGCAAAGGTCTTTCTTAAATCTTTTACTTGTACAAGGGTTTTGCTCATATAACAGCCTCCTCCATCAGCCAGCAACGGCAGGAACGTTCCTGACGGCCTCCGTCAACCATAAAAAGTCTTGGTTCCTCCTTCTCGCAGCGATCCATCTTATATTTGCAGCGCGGGGCAAATTTACATCCTTCGGGCATTTTGGCAAGCATCGGGACATTGCCGGGAATACTCTCCAGCCGGTCAGCCCGCCGGCCGATAACCGGTACGGAGTGAATCAGGCCTTTGCTGTATGGGTGCTTAGGTGATTTAAACAGATCCACCACATCCGCCTGCTCCACAATCCGTCCGGCATACATCACAATCACCCGCTGGCACATCTCCGCCACCACACCCAGATCATGGGTAATCAGCAGCATGCTCATGCCGTGATCCCGGTTAATCCGCCTCATCAGATCCAGAATCTGGGCCTGAATGGTAACATCAAGAGCGGTGGTCGGCTCGTCCGCGATCAAAAGCTGGGGATTCAGGCTCATCGCCATCGCAATCATAACTCTTTGATTCATACCGCCGGACAGCTGATGGGGATAATCCTGCAGCACCTGTGCGGCTCTTGGGATACCCACCTGCATTAACATCGCTTTGGCAATCTCCATGGCTTCTGAACGGGTCTTTTGGGTATGTTTACGGATCACTTCACAAATCTGATCACCGATCCGCATCACCGGATTCAAGCTGGTCAGCGGCTCCTGAAAGATCATTGCGATCTCTTCCCCCCGCATCACCGCCATCTCCCGGTCACTGACGGTCGTAATATTCTGATCTTTAAAATAAACTCCGCCTTGGGTGATCTTACCGTTGGTATCCTTAAAAAGTCTCATAATCGCCAGGGAAGTAACCGTCTTACCGCATCCTGACTCACCGACAAGCCCCAGAATCTCGCCCTTATTGATATGGAAGGATACGCCGTTTACCGCGGTCAGGCTGCTGTCTTTGGAGACAAATTCTATTTTTAAATCTTTTATTTCCAGTATTTTTTCAGCTGTGTTTGCCATAATCAATACCTTTCTGTCTATTTTATTTTAGGATCCAGGGCATCTCTTAACCCGTCACCTAACAGATTGAATGCAAGAACGGTCAGCAAAATCGCAAGCCCCGGGAAAAATGCAACATGAGGAGCCCTCCCAATATAGTCTCTGCCGGTTGAGAGCATCGCTCCCCACTCCGCATCCGTCGGCTTTGCTCCCATCCCCAGAAAGCTTAAGGAGGCTGCCGAAAGAATGGCGGTTCCGATCCGCATGGTATAATTAACAATCAGGGATGAAAAAGCACCCGGGAAAATATGTTTGAAAATAATACTGGAATTCTTTACACCGATCGACCGGGCGGCCTCCACATAGAGATTCTGCTTAAGCGACAGCATCGATCCACGCATAATCCGGGCAAAAGACGGGATCCCGAAAATCGCCACCGCAATCAGGACATTCTCCAGACCCGGGCCTAATATCGCCACAATCGCAATTGCCAGGATAATATCCGGAAAGGAAAACATCACATCACAGATTCTCATCATGATCCGGTCCGGCAGGCCGCCGAAATAACCGCTCAGCAAGCCTAAAACCGTTCCGGATAAAGCAGCAAAGGTAACTGCTGACAGCGAAACAGTAAGTGACAGCCGTGCTCCCACCATCACCCGCGATAAGATATCACGGCCAAATTCATCCGTGCCGAACAGATGTCTGGCGGAGGGAAGCTGTAAAAGGCTCTGATAATCAAACTCATGGGCTCCGTATGGCGCCAATACCTCGCCTGACAACACCAGCATAAGGAGAAACAAAATATAAATCAAGGCCGCAACCGAAGTTTTACGGGCGGTAAATTTCTTAACAAAGATTCTAAACGGACTGTTATTATTCAACTTTCGTCACCCCCCCACTCTAATCATAACGAATCTTCGGATTCATTACGCCATACAATACATCCACAATCAGGTTAATCATAATAAACTGAAAGGAAAATATCATCAGTTCGGCCTGAATCACGGTATAGTCCCGGAAATTAATGGAATCAATCAGCAGTCTTCCCAGCCCCGGAAGACTGAAAACGCTCTCGACAACAACAGAGCCGCCAAGCAGGAAGCCAAACTGCAGGCCGATGACCGTCATGACCTGAACCATGGAATTACGCAGGGCATGTCTGGTAATGACTTCAAATTCATTCAGCCCCTTGGCCCGGGCGGTTCTGATATAGTCATTTCGCAGTGTTTCAATCATCTCGGAACGGGAGAATCTGGCTATCATGGCCATAATTCCGGCTCCCAGAGTAATTGACGGCATGATAAAACTCTTCCACGTCTCAAGGCCACCCGTCGGCAGCCAACGTAAATTTACGGAAAACAGCTGCATCAGCATCAGTCCGGTCCAGAATGAAGGCAGCGAAATACCGATAACCGCTACCAGCATGCCAATATAATCCGGCCACCGGCCCCTGAATACAGCGGAAAAAATACCGATTGTCAGACCGATGATGAGAGCCCAGCCCATGGATGAAAAGGCCAGCAGAATCGTCGGCTTATAGCGCGGCAGCAGCATATTGGCAACAGCGTCACCGGTTTTTAAGGATGTTCCCAGGTCACCGGTCAGGATACCTTTTATGTAGTCCACATACTGAATCAAAATCGGTTTATTAAGTCCCATGTACTCTCTGAGAAGCTCCACTTCTTCGATGGTTGCATCTACTCCTGCGACCAGCCTTGCCGGATCACCGGGAATAAGCCGGATAAACAAAAATACGACAAATGAAACCACAATCAGCAGCGGAATGGTTTCGAGAAGCCTCTTAATCAAATATCTCCCCACAAAATCAACCCCCGTTTCTATTTTTAATTCACATTGACAGGAAGCCGAAGCCTCCTGCCAATGTGGAATTGCACGTTCCCTGTTTTATTTGAGACCTACCTCTTTTAAGTCCACGCCGCTTCCGGACGAGGATAATTTAGCTCCGGTCACCCGGCTGTTCATTGCCAGCAGAGACTGGTCGACGCCCATAAACACCCAGACAGCATCATTCCAGATTTCGTCCTGAGCAATCTTGTAGTATTGATACTGTTGCTCAAAAGCAGTGGAGGCATTACCGTTGTTGATTGCCTCGTCCAGGGTCAGATTCTTATAGTAGTTGGTATTGGCACCGGTCGGCGGATACATTTCCGAATGGAAGGTGCTTCTGATGGCATTATCCGGATCCATTGCCGACCAGCTTACATACCACATCTGCAGTTCAGTTGTCTCCGGGGTGGTGTCATACACCTTGGTTGACAGGGTTCCCTCTTCCAGCGGCATCACATTCAGTTTCACTCCGATCAGCGACAGCTGCTGCTCGATAAAGTTCATCCCTCTGACGGTCTCACTTTCGGTATTCCCCCAGATGGTAGCTTCAAAACCATCGGGATATCCGGCTTCGGTCAGCAGTTCTTTGGCTTTTTCAATGTTGTAGGCATATTCCTCATGCTCCACATAATAAGGCAGCACCGGAGACATTGCCGAATTCAGCTTATTGCCGTAACCGCCTTTTACAACAGCAATAAAGGCATCTTTATCGATCGCATAATTCAGCGCCTGGCGAACCCTGACATCATCGAATGGTTCTACATTCTGGTTCATGGTTACGTACCGGCATACCGTAGAATCTCTGACTTCCAGAACCAGATCACTGTTGGCTTCGATTTTAGAAACCATTTCATTTGGCATCGGATAGATGATATCTGCTTCTCCGGTCTCCAGCATTGCAACCCGGGTACCGTTCTCCGGAACAAACTTAAAGGTAATCGTATCAACCTGAATCTGATCGGCATTGCGCCAGTCAGGATTCTTTTCAACGGTCATATGATCGCCTTCCACCCACTCGACAAAACGGAACTGACCGGTTCCGACCGGGTTCTTGGGAAGCTTGTCCTCATTCTCAAGAGCGGCTGGAGATATGATCCGAAATGCTTCGAGACGGCTTAAGAAAGCCATATACGGCTGACGCAGTTTCACCTCAAGGGTATAATCATCCAGAATATTGATCTCCTCTGCATAGCTGAATGTCCTGGCCTGACGAAGGGCTTTATCCGGATTCATGACCCGATCAATGTTTGCTTTTACCACCTCTGCGGTCAGCAGTTCACCGTCATGGAACGTTATTCCTTCCTTTAGCTTAAAGGTATATACCAGTGCATCATCGGAAATCTCATAACGCTCCGCCAGATTTGGTACCAGATTCAAATCATCGTCATATCTCACAAGGCTTTCATACATAATCTCATTCACACTGTTCGTCAGTGAATCCCGCGAAGCATGGGTGTCAAGGGTAATGAAATTATTGTTTACGGCGATCACCAGATTCCTGCCGTTGCCGGAATCGGTTGCCGCTCCGGTGCCGGCTGGGGCATCAGATGGTGCCTGGGTACCTTCGGCGGCCGGACCTCCCGCGGAAGTCTGGGTTGCCGTCTGGCCTGCATTGCCGCCGCATCCTGCCAAAACAAGTGCTGACGCAAGTACAAGTGCTGTGATGTGTTTCATTTTCATAATATCCTCTCCTTTTTTCTTTATATAAAAACGCGGTTGCGTTTTTCTCCCTTAAATTATATCTGCAGATTGCTGAAAAAATCCTCGGCGGCCAGCATGCCCGCTCCTGCTGCGCTGCCTCTGCCGTTAAAGGCAGAAAGCTTAATACTGAAGGTATTCCGCAGATATTCAAACAGAAAATTATGATAGTAGGTATCGCAAATTTCTTTATACAGGTTATTGTTCATATCGTTGATCATGTCACCGGATAAGATGACCGTGTCAGGGTTGTAAGAGCAGACGACGGTATCAATTGCCATCGCGGCGTAGGTGACGAACCGGTTGACGATCCGTTCCGCCCACTTATCCTTTCTGGTATCGGGCGAAAGCAGTTCTTCGATGGTTTTAACCGAAGAAACCTTTCTGGCCTCCTGCAGTAAAAATCCTTTGGCAATGTTGGTCTGCAGGCAGCCGATCTTGCCGCAGCTGCACAAGGTGCCGTTCACATCCTGAGTGATGTGCCCAAGCTCACCGGCACTGTTTGACACTCCCCGGTATATCTGGCCGTTCACGATCAGGGCCGATCCCAGGCCGTTGCCAAAATACAGGGATACCGCAATCTCCGAAGCCATGGCATTGCCCTTCATATATTCGGCATAAGCCGCTGCTTTGATGTCATTGTCAAGAACACAGTTAATGCCGGAGATCTCTTCCATCATCTGCTTGATCGCCGCATTCTGCCATCCGGTCTGGGCGGCAAATCGGACCACGCCGTTTTGATAATCAATAATTCCGGGCATGGCGATACCGATGCCAGCCAATCGGTTCTTATCCAGCTTCTGCCTGGTAAAGACATCATCTACTTCCCGGTTGACCAGATGACACAGTTCCACCGGCTCCAGTTGCTCTGCCGCTAAGCTGTGAAAAGACAAAATGTTGGACTTCTCATCCAGAATCGCGATCTTAAGCTTCTCACCGGTGTACTCTGCCCCGGCAGTCAGCAGACTCTGCTCTTTCAGCGTGATCAATTTGGTTTTACGCCCCACTCCTGCGGATTCCTGTTCCAGCTCCTCCAGATAGCCATCTTCAAAGAGCTTTGGCAGGATGCGGGAAATACTGGGAATGCTAAGGCCTGTCAGATCAGCAATATCATTTCTTGACAGCGGGTAATTCTTCCGGATCACATCCAGAACACTTTTGAAACTGTTACTTTTTACATCTGATCGAATGGTCTTAGACCGCATTTTGTAACCCCCATTTATTTTATCATAAAAATAATGATACCGTTAAATTGGATGAATTGCACTAATTTTATTTTCAATTAACATATTTTATGTATTTATTGTATATAGTTATTTTTATCAATAGTATAATATTTTGGCTAATCTGTCAAGAGTTTTTTGTCATATCAACATAAAAGAGTGTAAAGCCCCTGATCACTCAACAGACCTTACACCCTACATTATATTTTCTATGCTTTATTTACCTGCTAAGCCCGCGTCTGGAATCTCTGACTCAGTTCATTGCCTAAAATCATCTTCGCCACATATCTCACATCCCCTGTCATCAGCACGGTTCCATCTTCCTTAATTTCAATTTCCATTGTCCCACCCGGCATTTCCACATAAGTCTTCGGTTCCACCAGGCCCATTCGGTAAGCCACACCGGCCGCCGCACAGCAGCTGGTACCGGAAGCCAGGGTATATCCGGCTCCTCGTTCATAAGTTTCAATCTGGATATGAGTACGGTCAATGACATTCATAACCGTCGTGTTGGTCCGTTCCGGGAAATACTCCGCCGTTTCCGAATAGCGGCCAATCCGGCTGACGATCCGTTCTGAAATCTCCTTTAATAAAATAACGCAGTGGGGATTTCCAATCGATACGCAAGTCACCTTATAAGGAAGATCATGAAATATCATGGTCTCATCAATTACCTCCCGGCGTTTTCCGGTCACCGGAATCTCATCACTCCAAAAAGAAAGTTTTCCCATGGACACCGTCAGTCTCCCGCCGCTTTCATTTAGAAAATGCACCTCCACCGGACCACCTGCCGTCTGGAGCGTTACCCGCTTTTTCTCCACATATCCGGTATCCTTCATATATTTAGCAAATATCCGGATTCCATTACCGCTCTTCTCCGCCAGGCTGCCATCCGGATTCCAGATTCGTACATCAATACTGTCCTCCTGAAACAGCGGGCCTTCCAGAAGTCCGTCTGCACCCACCCCAAAATTCCGGTTGCAGATCAGTCTTACCCGCTCTTCATTTAAGGGAAACGGATTCCTTTCCCGATCATAAATCAAATAGTCATTTCCCAGACCATGATATTTCTCCACGATAATATTCATGAAACTTCCTCCTCCATTTACGGTCATTCATTGATGCCCGCATTTCTCTTCCCTTCTATTAAACCATCACTTTTCTAAATATAATATCAAAAAAATGCTTTCTCTATTGCAAAAAGTGCCTTATAATATAAAGTAAATAAAAATGAAAGGAATTAACATCATTGAGCGCCTTAACCTCCACTTATGATAAACGCGGCTACCTGACTGAGGATTTCCGCCTGTTTCATCTGAACGATATCGGCACACAGGAACTGGCCTTTCACTATCATGACTTTGATAAGATCATTATTTTTCTTTCCGGGAGCGTAACCTACCTGATCGAAGGGCGAACCTACGAACTTCAGCCTTATGATATTATATTCGTAAACCATAACGAAATTCACCGTCCTTTGATTGATATGGCGATTCCTTATGAGCGGATTATCGTTTACCTCTCGCCCCGCTTTTTGTCCGCTTATCAAACGGATGCGTATGATTTAAGTCTGTGTTTTCAAAAAGCCCGTACGACTCACGCTCATGTCCTGCGGATGAAGCATCCGGCCAAACGCAGTTTGTTTCAGACGATGAAGCGCCTGGAAGCCGCCAGCACCGATTCCGGCTATGCGGGTCCGCTTTTCTGCCAGGTACTGTTTCTGGAGTTTATGATCCAGTTGAACCGGCTGTTCCTGAACCAGAAGCTGGATTATCCGGATACCAGTTCTTCCGACCGGCGGATCCTGGCGGTTATGGAATATATCAACCAGAACCTGGCGGAAACACTGGATGTGGATAGTCTGGCCGACCGCTTTCATTTCAGCCGCTATCACCTGATGCGTCTGTTCAAACAGGAAACCGGTTATACCATCGGTCATTACATCAGCAGCAAACGGCTCCTGGCCGCCCGGGAACTGCTTTCCACCGATCTGCCGGTAACCGAAATCTGCTTTCGGTGCGGGTTCCGGAATTACTCCACTTTTTCCCGGGCATACAAGGCTGAATTTAAGGAAAGTCCGCGGCTCACCCGCTCTATTTTAGAACGGAACTTATAACGATTTATCTTGAACTTTTTCCTGTATCTGGTATAATAATAGACATCGTGTATTCTTTACAAAGACACTTGTTTTTATGTCAAAGATAACGGATGCACAATTAAGACCAGGAGGAATA
>Ga0153928_1000376_pt1 | contig 22770 bp, 21 predicted proteins | sample TSNJ012MetaG_FD_106656 | JGI IMG/M metagenome (GOLD analysis project Ga0153928, IMG submission 106656) | Attine ant fungus gardens microbial communities from New Jersey, USA - TSNJ012 MetaG | ecosystem: Host-associated > Fungi > Mycelium > Unclassified | place: USA: New Jersey, Wharton State... | reverse complement strand
ATCGGCGGTCAATTCGGTAAAGCAGATAACTTTTGTCTTGGGCACTTGTTTGTTTCTAAGGGCGGACTCTTTAAATGATTCAATTGTGCCAAGGGTAAAAGCGGTTTGCGGCGTTGGCTCGAAAATAATACGGACACCTTTTCCCTGCATGGTCTGAACATAACCATTGGCCACAAGTGCGCTGATCGCCCGTCTGACGGTGTTGCGGGAACATTGATAAGTCAGAACCAAACTGTTTTCGGAAGGCAGCAGTCCCTGGAATCCGTATTCGCCGCTTTCAATTTTGCTCTTTAAGTCATGATAGATTACATCATATTTTAATTTCGGCATAAAAATATCTCCTGTTTCTGTACATGTTTAAACATTTGACACCATTATATGTTTGCTCCTGTCAGAAGTCAAGAAAATTTATAAAAAAACTGTTGACATGTTTAAACAAGTGTGTTATAAATAGATTAGGAACTTGTTTAAACAAGAATAAAATAGGAGGGATATTATGGGGAAGTATAGCAAGGACGCAAAAGAGCTTCTGGTTCTGGTTGGAGGCAAAGAGAACATTGCAGCAGTATCACACTGTATCACTAGAATGCGCTTCGCGTTAAATGATCCGGAAATAGCGGATATTAAAGGGATTGAAGCGATGAAAGCGGTAAAGGGGAGTTTTACCCAGTCAGGGCAGTTTCAGGTGATTATCGGAAATGATGTAGCGGATTTCTATAATGACTTTATTGCGACAGCAGGGATTGAGGGAGTGTCGAAAGAGTCTGTAAAACAGGCGGCAAAGCAAAATCAGAATCTGTTACAGCGAATGGTAACAACGTTAGCGGAGATATTTGCACCGCTGATCCCGGCGATCATTACCGGTGGTTTGATTCTTGGCTTCCAGAACTGTATCGATAGTCTCTACCTGTTTGAGAACGGCACGAAAACGCTGTGCAATATTAGTCCGTTCTGGTCTGGTATCAACAGCTTCCTGTGGCTGATCGGCGAGGCGGTATTCCACATGCTGCCGGTGGGTATTTGCTGGTCGGTGACAAAGAAGATGAGAACTACGGAGATGCTGGGAATTGTTCTCGGCCTGACCCTTGTTTCGGGTCAGCTTCTTAATGCGTACGGAGTAGCGGGAACCGTCGCGGCAGATATTCCGAAATGGAATTTCGGTTACTTTCAGGTTAATATGATTGGTTATCAGGCGCAGGTTATTCCGGCAATTCTGGCCGCTTTTACGCTGGTATATCTGGAAAAATTCTTCCGCCGGATCACCCCGCAGGTCATTTCGATGATTGTGGTTCCGTTTTGTAGTTTGCTGCTTTCCGTTATGGCGGCACACTTTATCTTAGGGCCGATTGGCTGGAAAATCGGTGCAGCTATTTCGTCAGTTATATATGCCGGGATTACCGGTTCGGCAAAAGTTATTTTTGCTTCCATCTTCGGATTCTTTTATGCACCGCTGGTCATTACCGGACTGCATCATATGTCCAACGCCATCGATCTGCAGTTGATTGCGGATTATGGCGGCACGATGTTATGGCCGATGATCGCTTTATCCAATATTGCCCAGGGATCAGCCGTATTGGGAATGATTTTTCTGCAGCGTAAAAATGTGGAAGCACAAGAAATCAATGTTCCGGCAAGTATTTCCTGTTATCTGGGTGTTACGGAACCGGCGATATTTGGTGTTAATTTAAAGCATAAATTCCCATTCCTGTGTGGAATGACTGGATCGGCCCTCGCGGCAATCGTCTGTGTCGCAACCAAAACGACAGCCAATGCCATTGGTGTTGGCGGGATTCCGGGAATCCTGTCAATTCAGGCGCAGTATATGAGTAGTTTTGCAATATGTATGGCAATTGCGATTGCAGTTCCATTTGTCTTAACGGTTGCTATCGGAAAGAAAAAACTGGAACCGACAGTAACGGCGGAAGTGAAGGCAGAACCGACAGTAACGCAAAATATGCTAAAAGCCTTTGCAAGTGGAAAAGCAATTTCGTTAGAAGAAGTAAATGACGGGGTGTTTTCGGCGGGTGTCTTAGGAGAAGGAATGGCGATCATTCCGGAAAGTGATGTGCTTTGTGCCCCGGCGGATGCAGGTGTTACCACAATTATTGAGACTACATAAAGAGGGATAGTGATCAAATGACAGATTTTAAGCGTAAGGTGATCTATCAGATCTATCCGAAGTCATTTAAAGACTCCGACGGCGATGGTCTTGGTGATTTGCGCGGAGTAACGGAAAAGCTGGATTACCTTCAGGATTTAGGTGTGGACGATCTGTGGCTGACGCCATTTTTCCTTTCGCCGCAAAACGATAACGGATATGACGTGGCGGACTACCGCCGGATCGATCCGAAGTTCGGGACGATGGCCGATCTGGAAGAACTGATCGCAGAAGGTGGAAAACGTGGTCTGGGGCTAATGCTGGATATGGTTTTCAATCATACCTCAACGTCCCACGAGTGGTTCAGGCGGGCAATGGCCGGAGATGAAAAATACCAGAAGTATTATTTCTTTGTCGATGGGGAAGGGGGGCAGGTGCCGACGAACTGGCAGTCAAAGTTTGGCGGCTCTGCATGGGAATATGTTCCGTCCCTAAGGAAGTGGTATCTGCATCTGTTTGATGTAACCCAGGCTGATTTAAACTGGGAAAATCCGGAGGTCAGAGAAGAGCTGAAGGATATTATCCGCTTTTGGAAAGACAAAGGAATAAAGGGCTTTCGGTTTGATGTTGTTAACTTGATCTCCAAACCGGATATCTGGGAAGACGATGCAGAAGGCGACGGACGCAGGTTCTATTCAGACGGTCCCCGGATACATGAATATTTGCAGGAGCTGATGCGGGATACCGGCAGTGAGGAGATGATAACAGTCGGGGAGATGTCTTCGACAACACTGGAGCATTGTATCCGGTATTCCAATCCGGAGGAAAAAGAATTATTAATGTGTTTTAATTTTCATCATTTAAAGATCGATTATAAAAACGGTCAAAAGTGGGAATTGATGGAACCCAACCTGACAGCGCTGAAGCAGCTGTTTGTGGAATGGCAGATCGGCATGCAGGAGGGCAATGGCTGGAATGCACTGTTCTGGTGCAATCACGATCAGCCGCGGATCGTTTCCAGACTGGGGAATGAGGAAGCGTATTGGTATGAATCGGCAACCATGCTGGCAACCGTCATTCACCTGATGCGGGGAACTCCCTATATATTTCAGGGAGAGGAGATTGGGATGACGAACCCGCATTATACTTCGGTCAGCCAATACCGCGATATTGAAAGCATTAACTATTATGAAATCTTATTGGCGCAGGGCAAGTCCAAGGCGGAAACCCTTGAGATTCTGGCGGCCAGATCAAGGGATAACGGGCGGACCCCGATGCAATGGGACGATACGGCCTATGCGGGATTCTCCGAAACGGAGCCGTGGATTGAGATTCCGGATAATTATAAAATGATTAACACCGCGGCCCAGCAATATGAAGAAACATCGATTTTTGCATACTACAAACAGTTGATCCGGCTTAGGAAAGACAATCCGCTGGTTGCTGACGGTGATATCGCGTTTATGGAAGAAGATAATCCACATATTTTGGCATATCAAAGGAGTCTGGGCGGAGAGCGATGGTTTGTCTGGAATAACCTGACAGGGGACCGGGAAACAGTCCGGCTGCCCCGGGGATGTGAATGCCATAGAATCATTCTGGGCAACTACGAGAGCGCTGATATCAATCAGGAAAAGTGCGAAATCACATTACGGCCATATGAAGCTTTAGTGTTAAGTGAATAAATCAGGTTAAGGCCTCTAAGCAATGACAGTTAAATGTCGGTTTAGAGGCCTATTCTAAATAAACTTTAAGATTAAATGATTTGTGATTTAAGCTTACTGTATTAAAATAGCATTATATATGATAAAGAGTGAGGAGGTTCAGAGGTTATGGATATTAAGAAACCAGCTATGTCGGGTACACTGGAATCCTGTGATTGCCAGGTTACGGTAGAGCCTGGAAGTGGAGGGGTCGATCTTACCCTGGAAAGTGTGGTCATCAACCAATATGGAAATGCAATCAGACAGGTAACCATGAGTACACTTGAAAATTTGGGTATTGAGGACGTGAGAATTACGATTATTGACAAAGGTGCTCTGGATTGTACGATCAAAGCAAGAATAGAAGGAGCAGTATTCCGTTCTGTTGAGCAGTTTGATAACATACCGTGGGGGGGTGCAGTAAGGGAATGAACGACAATAAAAAAAGATTAAGAAGAACGATGATGTTTTTAAATGCCCAGAGTCCTGGACTGATTCGGGATCCTTATATTTATAAGGCAGATTCACTCATGTTTGATTTAGAAGATGCAGTCGCTGAAAGACAGAAAGATGCGGCCAGGTTTTCGATCTATCATGCCCTGAAGAGAATTGACTATCGAGGCTGTGAACGGGTTGTCAGGATCAATGGACTGGATACGAAATACTGGAAAGAAGATGTTCGTTGTGTGGTAGCCGGAGGATGCGATGCCATCCGTATTCCCAAGACGGAGAGAGCAGAACAGGTGAAAGTGGTGGAAGCGGCGGTCCTGGCAGCGGAGCAGGAATTTGGCATACCGGAAGGTAGAACGCTCATAATGGCAGCCATTGAATCGGCAAGAGGGGTAATCAAGGCATTGGATATTTGCGAAGCATCAGAGCGCCTGTTCGGAATCGCATTATCAGGGGGAGATTACACGAAAGATCTTCAGACCGCTATTACAGGCACCGGAATTGAACTGATGGGGGCGCGCCAGAATATGATCATTGCGGCCAGAGCTGCCGGTGTGCAGTGCTTTGATACGGTTTATACGGATCTGGATGATATGGAAGGTTTTAGAAATGATGTAAAAACCATTCATCTGATGGGTTTTGATGGCAAATCCATCATTAATCCAAGACAGATTCCGATTGTGCATGAAATATTCACACCGGCGGAAAAAGCGGTGGTGTTTGCGGAGAAGGTTGTCAGAGAAATCGAAGATAAAGCGTCTAAAGGAATCGGTGTCTTTACGGTAGACGGAAAGATGATCGATATTGCATTCTATGACGGCGCTAAGAGAACCATTGCATTAGCGAAAGCGGCTGGTACATATAAGGGGGAATTATAACATGATCAATGCAGTTGGAAGAGATATTCCGGAAGAGATTTTAGAGCAGACCGGAAAAGAAATTTTTCAGGGCACCCATCATTTTGATGGACATACATATAAAAAAGACGGTCCGATGACGAAATGTGTGATACATTCCGGTGGCAGCAAATTGGTGGACAGCATTCATGATGTGCTGGTGAAATGCGGTATTGCAGATGGAATGACGCTTGGATTCCATCACCATTTCCGAGAAGGGGATTATATCGTCAACATGGTAATGGAAGAAGTCCATAATATGGGAATTAAGGATATCACCATATGTGCCAGCTCTTTGGGAAAGGCCCATGATCAGCTGGGTGAGTATATTGATGACGGAACCATTACCAATATTCAGTCTTCCGGCGTGAGAGGAAAAATCGGCCAGGCTATTTCTGAAGGCAGGCTAAAAGGACTGGCCATTATGCGTTCCCATGGAGGAAGGGTGCGGGCGATTGAAAGCGGCGAGGTGAGAATCGATATTGCCTTTATCGGAGCGCCAACCTGTGACGATTACGGCAACAGCAGAGGCATTGGCGGCAAATCAAACTGTGGTGTTTTATCCTATGCCATGGTTGATGCGGATTATGCCGATAAAGTGGTGGCAATTACCGATTGTCTGGTTCCGTTCCCTAATTTTCCGGCGCATATCTCCATGACCAAGGTAGACTATGTAGTGGTCGTTGATGAGATTGGCGATCCGAAGAAAATTGCGACCGGTGCGGCAAAACCGACTACGGATATGAGAAAACTGATGATGGCCGATCATTGTACTCAGTTTGTAATCAATACCCCTTATTTTAAAAACGGTTTTTCTTATCAGACCGGAGTTGGCGGTGCCTCCATTGCTTCTACCATTTCCCTGAGCAAGGTGATGAAAGAGCGTAATATCCGGATGCGTTTTGGCGTTGGCGGACTTACAAAGGCCATGTGTGATTTGCTGATTAATGATCAGGTTGATGTGCTTTTAGATACTCAGGACTTTGATCTGGCGGCAGTAGAATCCGTCAAGAATTTAAATCATTTTAGAATCAGCGCTGGAGAATATGCGGATCCGTTTAATAAGGGTGCGGTAGTGAATAAGCTGGATTTTGTAATCCTGGCAGCATTGGAAATTGATGTGGATTTTAATTGTAATGTAGTGGTTGGTTCGGATGGAGTGATTACCGGTGCACAGGGCGGCCATCCGGATACGGCGGCAGGAGCAAAGTGTACGATCGTGATTTCTCCGCTGCTGCAGGGAAGAATTCCGGCTATCTGCACGGCGGTTACAACAGTTACAACGCCGGGAGAATGTGTTGATGCGGTGATAACCGATTACGGTATCGCAATTAATCCAAGAAGGCAGGATCTCATGGAATGTATGAAGGATGTTGATCTTCCTTTTACGACAATGGAAGAGCTGCGCGATATTGCCTATTCTATCGCGGGAGCACCGGAAAAAGTCCAGTTCGGCGACAGGGTGGTCGGAATTATTGAGGCAAGAGACGGAACAATCATGGATATCGTGCGTCAGATTAAAAAAGATTGAGAGAAACCAGAACAAAGAGCCAATTAAGAGGAATTTGCACCATGAGAGTGTTTGAGCAACAGCTATCAGATGCACCATATCTCATAAAACAGACCGCAGAACGGATTGGATATTTGGCTTATTTATCTTTACTGGAAGAGTTGTATACTTCTCCTAAGCCGGGGCTGGTGGATCTGTATTCCACCGGCACCCATAAGGATATGGACTACAAGACGTTTGAGTGCGGCGCGGAAGCGATCAGACCGTATTTTGTCTACATGTCCTGTCAGGGAATGCTGATGGCGAATTGTCCCCGGACCCTGTTTCTTTCTATCCGCACAATCGGAATGGCGGCAGAGAAAGCGATGTATCGGGCGACAGGAGGGAAAAACACCCATAAGGGACTGATCTTTAGCCTGGGAATTATGTGTGCGGCAGCAGGCGCCTGTATGAGAAAATGGGGACGGATTACCGTAGAAAGACTCTTTTTTATCGAACAGAAAATGGTAAAGCATATATTAATAAAAGAGATTATGGAAATCAGGAAAGGAGACGGAAAGAGCAACGGCGAAAAGAACATGCTGATGTATGGAAACCTGGGTGCCAGAGGAGAAGCAATTAACGGCTATAACTTTGTGCGCAGCACTTCCCTTCCAATTATGATACGGGGAGTAAGAGAGGAGAAGAACTGGAATCTGGTTAAGCTGGAAACTCTGCTTTCGCTTATGAGCCAGGTGGAGGATTCTAATATCATTGCAAGGCATAACCCCGAGGTTCTTAAAGATGTTCAGGCGGCGGCGGAAATTTTTATGAAAGCGGGAGGTGCTTACAGGGTAAATGCAGTATCCTCTCTTAAGCGAATGGATCATATATTTACGGTGAACAATATCAGCGCTGCCGGCTGTGCTGATCTGCTGGCTTTGACCGTATTTCTTTTTATGATTCTTTATTGCCTGGGGGAGATGGGCGCACCCGCTTTAAGTCAGAAGTAAAAGTTTATAAAATAATAAAGAGCCTGGCGCCGGAAACGGCACCAGGCTTTTGGCGAACTATGGCGTAAAACGATAACCAAGCCCTCTCACTGTTACAATATAAGCCGGTTTTTGCCGGTCTTCTTCAATTTTCCCCCGAAGCCGGTTGATATAGACCATGATGGCGTTGTCATCAACGGCGACACTGTTTCCCCACACATGTTCGTAAATCATATCTTTGGAAAACACCTGCTGGGGATGTTTCATAAAAAGAAGCATCAGAGCGTTTTCTTTATAAGAAAGCTCGATCTTCTCGCCATTTTTATAAAACCGCATGGTGGACGTGTTGTAAGAAAATGGACCTTGTTCAATAATGCCTAAATTGTCCGTGACCATGTTTTTGCCCCGGCGGATTAATGCTTTTACCTTAGCTCCTAAAACCAACGGACGGAAAGGCTTTGTTATGTAATCGTCCGCACCAAGAGAAAGCCCGTACAAGGAATCATAATCCTCGCTCCGGCCACTGATAATCATAACCGGGGTGCGGATGCCCTGATTACGGAGACGCTTGATGACTTCAAAGCCTTCCATATCACCAAGCATAATATCCAAAAGAATGATGTCATAGGTATGGCTTTTCAGAAGATTTAATGCAGAGGTGCCGCTGTCGGTAATAGTAGTTTCAAGATCATTGCTGCGCATTACTTTGTCCAGTAGTTTGCATATTGCCGGGTCATCATCTACAATCAATACTTTATCTGCCATAATTTTCTCCCTGGATTTTAAAAAACCCATATACATATTCTTGTTTTTATTATAATATTTAGTAAGATACATGTCAATACAGGGATAGGAAAAAGGGGTATTATGAAAGAAGAAGATATAAAAAAGGCGAAAAGAACAAGTCCGTATGTTATTTTAACGGCAATTATGACGACAACATTCCTGATATTTATTTTTTTCGGAGTCAATATTTGGAAGGAATATAAAAAAGCGGTGATTGATACCCAGAAAGATCAGATGCTTTTAACTGCCCAGAGTATTGCCGGCCATCTGGAAGTTTTTATTGACGGGTATAAAGAGGATTTAAACAGCCTTTATGCGGGCATGGCTGTTGATATTGAGGAACATGGAGAGGCGAACTGGACAACTCTTAGAGAGTATGCCGATCACCACAAGCGGTTTATTTATGATGTGATTGTGGAAGATGCACAGGGCACAGTATTAAAAAGCTTAAACGAATATCAGGGAGCCAGCACCCATCTGGTTATGCAGATAGACGAAAATATAAAGCTCTACCAGACAAAGCTTAATAATGGGGAGATTTATCTGTTAATGAGACGGAAAGGAGCAAGTGGTGATGCTCTGTCTTTTGTCATTGATTCAAAAGGCTATTTCCAGACGCTGATGCTAAATCTCCGCCTGGGAACCAGTGGATATATCGTGATAAAGGATTCGGCCGGGACTATTCTTATGCATCCCAATGATGAACAGATAGGCATTCATGTGATTGAAGGCCGCCATCAGATTTATCCCGAAGCAGATTTAGACAGTCTTACGGCGATGACAACAGGACAGCTAAGCGGCGAAGAAGGTATTGAGGAATATTATTCTTATTGGTGGAACGAGCCTGACATGCCCAGGGTGAAGAAGATCAGCGCCTATACCCCGGCTTTTATCGGTGATGACTTTTGGGTGGTCAGTGCCGTTATTGCTTACAACGATCTTTATGCACCGTTGGCAGAAGGGGTTTTCAAGCTGGTTATGGTGTTTTGTGCGGCATTTGTTACGATTATTGCGATCGCCTGGTATCTGGCCAGACTGTTGCTGCAGAGAAAGAAGGATACGGAGGAGATTGCTTATCTGACGGAATTAAACCAGATTCTGGCGGAGATGTATCAGAGTGAGGAGACGATGGCTCATCAGCAGAGGCTTCAGATTATTGGAACGATGACAGGGGGAGTCACCCATGAATTCAATAATCTGCTGACACCTATTATGGGCTATGCGGAATTGATACTGGCGGAGCTGACGGAAAGTGACAGCCCTGCTCTTTATGACTATGCAGAAGAGATCTGTGAGGCTTCAGCAAAAGCAAAAGAAATTATTCAGCAGATTTCCTCTTTAAGCAGAAAAAATATGGAAACCGTTTATAGAAATATCAGTGCGGAAAAAATAATTAAGAGAGCAATAAAGATGGTGGTTTCCGTATGTCCTGCCAATATCCGTCTGATTGAGGAGATTGATTTTAAGGATGCGTACATACTGGGGAATGAAACACAAGTAAACCAGATGATTCTAAATATTGCTGTCAATGCCATCCATGCCATCGGACATCAGGAGGGAACGGTTACCATAAAGGGAACGGTCGTGGAAAGTACGGATCCTGAATTGCATAAGCTTTCCTCCTCCATCCAGGATAATTGGAGCCGCTATATCAGAATTGATATTGCAGATACGGGCTGCGGAATGAGTGAAGAAGTATTAAAGCAAATATTTGATCCCTTTTTTACGACGAAAAAGGATGGCAAGGGAACCGGCTTAGGACTGACTTTAGTTGAACAGATCGCACGGTCCCATAAGGGGTATGCCAATGTAGAAAGCCAGTTGGGAAAAGGCACCGTCTTTCGCATTTATCTTCCGGTAAACGAACAAAAAGAGCAGGAAATGAAAACACAAAAATCCGAAGCCATTGCCGACCTGCGGCTCCTGATTGTGGATGACAATTCCAAGGTACTGCAGCTGCTTAAAAAAAATTTTGCCAAGATAGCGATGGAAGTAACCGTATGCATGGATTTGGAAGAGGCAAGAACGGAATTAAAGCAGCAGCCATTTGATGTACTTGTCATCGAACAGGATGTTGGGGGGAAGAGCGCTTTAGACTTTTGTATGTCCATTCAGGGACAGCATTCGGAGCTGATCAAGATTGTTATGATTGATAAAGTTACAAGAGAAATTGTCGAAGCAAAGCGGAGGAAAATGATTGATGGATATATTGATAAGCCGGTTTCGGATTCCACTATTTTAAAGGCGGTAAGGAACTGCACATCGGAATTGTAAAGATATTCTTGAAGGTCCTTAATAATTATTAAGCCTATTCTTAATTTAAAATAATAAAAAGAATATAAACACGTAAGGTTGAAAGTTTATACTTTTTTTATAAAATAAACTTAAGAATAGGAGGAACAAAATTATGAGCGAAGTTATGCTTGCGGTGTTAGGATTTGCAACCATTATAGTTATTATCATCTTGTTGCTGAAAAATGTAACGGTTCCATCAATTGCATTTATCGGAGTTTCTACGGTAACTGCGGCTATATTGGTACTTTCCGGAACTTTCACCATTGATGAGATTGGGAAATTTATTAAATCGGGAGTTTCCGGGGTGCATGGTACTGCCGTATTATTTATTTTCTCGGTCCTGTTTTTCGGGCTTATGTCGGATGTCGGCCTGTTTGACCGCATTATCAATGCCCTGATGAAAAAGGTGGGAAGTAATGTAGTCGGAGTCGCTTTGATGACCTGTATTATTGCCATGATCGGACATTTGGATGGAGGCGGAGCTTCCACATTTCTAATCACCATCCCGGCCATGCTTCCGGTCTATAAGAAGCTGAAAATGCGCCCGACCACCTTGCTGCTGATCTGTGTAACGGCGATGGGTGTTATGAACCTGCTTCCCTGGGGCGGACCGACTATGCGTGCAGCTGCCGTGTTAAATATGGATGCGAATGAATTGTGGCGGCAGATTATTCCCATGCAGGCAGTAGGTATTATCATTGCATTAGTAACCGCTGTATTGTGGGGAGGTGTAGAGAAGAAGAGAGGTGCAGGCGCTAACAGTACTTTGCAAATAGAATATGGTGACGCATCCGATGATGCGGGCGGCACTGACGCAGTCAATGCGTTAGCCAGACCAAAATTATTCTGGTTTAACCTGTGCTTAACCCTGGCTGTTATTATCTGCCTGGTATTCTTACCGGTGCAGGCATACTATACATTTATGGTAGGATGTGCCATTGCTCTGCTTGTCAATTATCCTGGTGCAAAGCTGCAGAATAAAGTCATCAAGTCCCATGCTGCTCCATCCCTGATGATGGCCTCCACGATTTTAGCAGCAGGTGTATTTTTGGGAGTTTTAGAAGACAGTGAGATTATGAATCATATGGCTAATATATTGGCGCTGGGAATTCCGCAGTCGTTGGGACGTTTCCTTCCAGTCATTATTGGCGTAATGTCGGTTCCGTTAACTTTATTATTCTGTACGGATTCTTATTTCTACGGACTGTTACCGGTACTTATCGAAGTTGGGGCAAGATTTGGGGTTGAGCCGGTACATATAGCCCTTGCCATGGTAGTGTGCCGTAACTGTGCAACCTTTATCAGTCCGGTAGTACCTGCTACCTTCCTTGGTGTAGGATTGGCCGGAGTGGAGATTAAAGATCATATTAAGACCTCTTTCCTCTGGGTATGGGGAGTGAGTGTCATATGTCTTATCTCAGGTATTGTTATAGGTGTTATAAGAATGTAATCAAAATGTAATAAATCAAATTTCTGCCAAATAAGAATAAGACTGCGGCATCCGGACGGGTGCTGTGGTCTTATTGAAAATTCAAAGGAGGGTACCAATGATGCAGGAGAAACTGAAAATAGCGGGAATTATATTTTATTCTTTTATGAAAATTGGATGTGTTACCTTCGGTGGCGGATGGGGGATCGTTGCGCAGATGCAGGAAGAGTTTGTGGATAAGAGACATTGGATTACGGAGGAGGAGCTAATGGATTATACCTCCGTTGGAAAGTCAATTCCGGGAACCATGATCGCCAATGTCAGTTATTTATTTGGGTATCATATGGGCGGTGTCATTTGCGGCATCGCTGCTTTGCTGGGAATTACATTTGTCCCATTAGTGCTTCTTACATTTATTACTTTATTTTACAATAATGTGAAAGACAACATCTATATAATGAAGGCGCTGGTGGGCATCCGGGCTGCCGTCCTTCCGATCATCGGTTTGGCAATCTGGAATTTAAGAAAGGCGGCATTTAAGAAAAGATATGGTTATGCCATTGCCCTGGGGAGCTTCCTTCTCTATTATTTCATGAATATGCAAAGCTTCATTATTGTAATTATGGGAGCGGTTCTTGGCCTGCTTTTGACCGAAAGGAGTGGGGAGAAATGATATTTGTTGAACTGTTCATCGCCTTTTGTAAAATTGGCTTCACCAGCTTTGGCGGCATGTCGATGATTCCACTCATCAATTCAGAAATGATGAACCATGGATGGATGACTCATAGTGAAGTGCTGGATATTGTGGCAATTGCAGAAATGACTCCGGGACCTTTAGGCATTAATTGTGCAACATTTGCCGGTATCCGCACGGCAGGAGTGGCGGGAGCCCTGGTTGCCAATCTGGGAATTTCGATGCCAACCTTGACCATATGTGCGCTGGCAGCCGTTTTTTTTGAGAAATTCAAGGACAGTAAATGGCTGAAAGGGTGTATGATGGGAATCAGACCGGCCACTTTGGGTTTAATCTCCGGGGCATTGGTTGTATTGGGAGAAAGTAATTTGATTGTGGAAAATGTATTTTATTGGCCGGCGGCGGTCATAGCAATTGCCGTCGGAATACTTATGTACAAGTTTAAGTTTAGTATTCCGGCAGCAATTGTTTTAGCAGGAGTGATGGGCTTAGTGCTTGCCTGATTCTGATCTGGATGGGTTTTAAGCCACCGGTAATAATTGGCCGGTAATGATATCCATAACATAGCCGGATATATGTATATCCAATGGCATTAAAGGATGCTTTTTCAAGATGTCCATGGAATTTCTGACAGAACTTTCCGGGGATTCAAAACCGCAAAACCAGTGTTCCAGGTCTAAGCCCTGATCCGTGATTTCCCGAAGCGTCTCCGGGGAGATTCCCCGCTCAAGCAAATGCGCCCTGAGTTTATGGAAATCAATGTTCTTTACACCGCAATCCGTGTGTCCGATAATCATGATCTCTTCTACTGTTAGTTCCAAAATGGAGATCAGCAGACTGCGTACGGTGCTGTCAAAGGGGTCAAGAACCATGGCTCCGGCATTTTTAATCATCTTAACATCGCCATTTCTGATCCCTAATGCAGCCGGAAGCAGTTCCACAAGACGGGTGTCCATGCAGGTTAAGATGGCGAGTTTTTTGCTGGGGTATTTTTCAGCGGCATATTGCATAAAGGATTCGTTTTTTACGAAGGAGTCATTGTATTTTAATAATTCTGCTATCATGGGTACCTCCTGTTAATTGTTTACAATGATTATATAGGAATAACCTTAAAAGTGATCATGTTGTTTTCTTAAAGATTGTTTAGCTGAAAAAACTGGACTGTCCAAAAGACAAATAACTGGTATTTTTAAAAATGCCACTATTGGTATATACTTGAGAAGACAGGAATTACTGCCTGATTATAAATAAGATGGGAAAAACGGAGAAATAATATGTCACATAATCAACTAAAAAAAGCAGCAGTAATCAGTGATCTGACCGGTTTTGGACGATGTTCCCTGACCGTTGCAATTCCAATACTGGCTCATATGGGCATTCAGTGCTGTCCGGTGCCGACAGCCATCCTCTCGAACCATACCGAGTTTGAAGATTATTACTTTGATGATTATACCAGCCATATGGAAGCGTATATCAGTAAATGGAAGAAGCTGGACCTGCGGTTTGAAGGAATTACCACCGGTTTTCTGGGTTCCGCAGGCCAGATCCGGATCGTACGAAACATGATCGAGGATTTTAGGGACAAGCGGACAAAGGTGGTGATCGATCCGGTGATGGGTGATGATGGAAAGCTCTATGGTACGTATACGGCAGAATTATGTCAGTCGATGAAGCAGCTGGTCCCGTATGCCGACATTTTATTACCCAATGTGACCGAAGCCTGTTTGCTGACGGACACACCGTTCTTTTTATCCGGCCATCAGGACGATTACTTTCATATGGCAGACTGCCTGCACCGGATGGGAGCAAAAAAAGTCGTGATTACCGGAATTGATATGGACCAATGGATCGGCAATGTGGTGTTTGAACCGGGAAGCAAACCACATATCATCAAGAAAAAACGAATCGGCGGCACCCGGTCCGGAACCGGGGATCTGTTCCAGGCGATGATAACCGGTGAAACCATACAGGGGCACAGTCTGCCGGAGGCAGTGAAGAGAACGGCGGAATTTATCGTTAAATGCATGGCGGTTACGGAGGAACTGAAAATCCCGGATACAGACGGTGTGTGTTTTGAGCTGCTGTTGTGATAAAAGAGAAAAGTGAGGAAAGCCCAATGACCATTTTGTATGAGTATCATCATAATCTATATGTGAATCTGACGAACCGGTGTCCGTGCGCCTGCACCTTTTGCCTGCGGCAAAACCGTGACGGCGTAGGCGAATCCGGCAGCCTGTGGCTGGAGCAGGAACCTTCTGTGGAACAGGTAAAAGCGGAGTTCGCAAAATTTCCGGTGGAACAATATGACGAAATTGTATTCTGCGGATTTGGCGAGCCAACGGTGCGGATCGCAGAATTGCTGGAAGTGGCCGGGTATGTGAAAAGCCGATACCAAAAGAAAATCCGCGTCAATACCAACGGCCTGGGCAATCTGATTCACGGCCGGGACATAACACCGGAATTTAAGGGGAAGGTGGATAAAATCTCCATCAGTTTGAATACTCCGAACGCAAAGCGGTTTGAGGAATTAACACAAAGTATCTTTGGCGAAAAAGCTTTTGACGGGTTGATGGAGTTTGCCGGGAAGGTAAAAGAATATGTGCCGGAAGTGGTGATGACGACGGTGGCAACTACCTTAACGGAAGAAGAAGAGGAGCAGTGCGGTGAGATATGCAAACGGTTGGGAGTGCGCTACCGGATACGGCCTTGGGAAGATTGAGTTTGCGGGAACAAAGACACCGCTCACAACACCGGGCAGATTATCAGATGTGCCGCTGCGTTGTGAACGGTGTCGATACCATTCATCAGGTTTTATTATAATGAGCCTCAATCTTCTTCGTATCCGGATTCACAATAATAATCTCTTTCCCCAGATCAACCACCACCTGAACCGATGTTTCCGGTGCCTTATTATCGGTGATAATGATATCCAGCTCTTCCAATGGAATGGAAGTACACAGTGAATTCAAATCCCATTTGGTATAATCCATAAGCAGAATCCTCTGCCTGGCAATGCCGGCCAGTGCTTTTTTTGTTGCAATGATCGAGTGGGTGTTCTCAAAAGCCCCCACCGGAGCACGGAAAGCACGGCAGGATAAAAAAGCAGTATCGGCAGAGAATTTCTTCATGCTGTCGGGCTCGGCTAACAGGATGGAACGGTTGGGGTGGTGCAAAAATCCCAAGGGTAACAGGACCTGCGTGTTGGGATATCCCGTCAAGGTCATGGCCGCGATCAGGTTGGTAGTAATGACGGAAAGGGCAATATCCGTCGGCAGCAGCTTGACCATCTGATGAATCGTGCTTCCACAATCCAGGCAAATGCTTGCGCCGGGACGGACATACGGTAATGCAGCTGCGGCAATGGCTTCCTTTTCACTGGCATTTTCTTTTACCTGCAGCTGGTAGTCGGTTGGCTGTGCAGTTTTCAAAAGTGTGGCATACCCGCGCTCCCGTTTCACAAAATTGAGATTTTGCAGCTCATCTAAATTTCTTCTGACGGTCATCTCCGTGCAATTCAACTGTTCAGCCAATTCTTTTATAGATATTACATTTTTTTTCTCCATGATCTCGATGATCTTGGTATGACGTTCTTTTTGCATGGACTCCTCCTGCGATACAAATATATATATTATTATAAAGGAAATGAGTGAGAAAAGCAAGGTTTTCACACGGGAAATGTTTGAAAAAGAACAATAAAAGAAAAATGACGGGGTGAAAACAATTCAGGCGGGGAGTTTCATGTTAAAAATGTTTGAATTAGAACAAAAAAGAAACAAAAAAAGAACAAAAAAACTATTGACAGAATCGAGGTGCCTGTGCCATAATACAAAAGGAATAAATTTGGAAACAATAAGATTATTTATAAATGACAAGGAGGAAAAAAGGATGAAGTTTTTTGTTGACACCGCAAATGTAGAGGACATTAGAAAAGCCAATGATATGGGGGTGATTTGTGGCGTAACGACCAATCCGTCCCTGATTGCCAGGGAAGGCAGAGATTTTGGCGAAGTAATCAAAGAGATCACCAGTATTGTTGACGGCCCGATCAGCGGTGAAGTAAAAGCAACCACCGTTGACGCAGAAGGAATGATCAAGGAGGGCCGCGAGATCGCCGCTATCCATCCGAACATGGTAGTAAAGATCCCGATGACCGTAGAAGGCCTCAAGGCAACCAAAGTTCTGTCTTCAGAAGGAATTAAGACCAATGTAACCCTGGTATTCAGTGCGGCTCAGGCATTGCTGGCAGCTCGTGCAGGCGCAACATATGTTTCGCCGTTCCTGGGCCGTCTGGATGATATTTCCATGCCGGGAATTGATTTGATTCAGGAGATTATGGAGATCTTTGAAGTGCATGGTATTGAGACTGAGGTTATTGCCGCCAGTGTTCGCAATACGATTCATGTAATTGACTGTGCTAAGGCCGGTGCTGACATTGCAACTGTTCCATACAGCGTAATTGAGCAGATGACCAGGCATCCGCTGACCACGCAGGGAATTGAGAAGTTCCAGGCAGATTACCGGGCGGTATTTGGCGAATAAAGGAGGAGAACGATGAATATTGAACAAAAATCAGTAAATGCGATTCGTATTTTAGCAGCCGATGCAGTGCAGAAAGCCAATTCCGGCCATCCGGGCCTGCCCCTTGGCGCTGCCGCTATGACTTATGAACTGTGGGCTCATCACATGAACCATAATCCTGCTGATCCGAACTGGAAGAACCGGGATCGCTTTATCTTATCCGCCGGACATGGTTCTACCTTGCTGTACTCTTTGCTGCATTTATATGGTTATGGGTTAAAAGTAGAAGACCTGGCTGATTTCCGTCAGATGGACTCTCTGACCCCGGGACATCCGGAGTATGGCCATACGGTTGGTGTGGAAGCAACCACCGGACCGCTGGGGGCCGGTTTGGGCATGGCGGTTGGTATGGCGATGGGCGAAGCTCATCTGGCAGCAGTATTTAACAAACCGGAGTATCCGGTAGTTGATCACTATACCTTTGTGCTGGGCGGCGATGGCTGTATGATGGAAGGGATTTCTTCTGAGGCCTTTTCCTTAGCCGGAACCCTTGGTTTATCGAAGCTGATCGTATTGTACGATTCCAATCAGATTTCGATTGAAGGAAGTACCGATATCGCATTTACGGAGGATGTCCAGAAGCGCATGGAAGCATTTGGTTTCCAGACGCTGACCGTAGAAGATGGCAATGACACTGCTGCGGTTGGAAAAGCGATTGAGGAAGCAAAGGCGGACAAGACCCGCCCGTCCTTCATTACTGTAAAAACCCAGATTGGTTACGGCTGTCCGGCGAAACAGGGCAAAGCAAGTGCCCACGGTGAGCCGCTGGGAGCTGATAATGTTACCGCGTTAAAAGAAAACCTGGGTTGGGAGAGTATGGATGCTTTCTATGTACCGGAAGATGTCTATGCTAATTACCGTAACCTGGCAGCGGCCGGAGCAGACGCCCAGGCAAATTGGGATAAGCTGTTTGCCGGGTATGCCAAGGCATATCCGGAGTTAAAGAAACTCTGGGATGAGTATTATGATGAAACCATCGGCCGGAAACTTTATGATGATGAAGCTTTCTGGGCTTATGACGATAAACCGCAGGCCACCAGAAATTTGTCCGGCACGCTGATTAACCGTTTGAAAACGGCAGTTCCCGGTCTGATTGGCGGTGCGGCAGACCTGGCCCCCTCCACGAAGACTTATATGAACGACATGGGCGACTTTTCCAAGGACAACTATGCCGGACGTAACCTGCACTTTGGTGTCCGTGAGCTGGCAATGGCAGCTATTGGCAACGGACTGGCCCTGCACGGCGGATTACGTGCCTATGTCTCCACATTCTTTGTATTCAGTGATTATACTAAGCCAATGGCAAGATTGTCGGCACTGATGAATCTGCCGGTGACCTATGTATTTACGCATGACAGTATTGGTGTTGGTGAAGATGGCCCGACTCATGAGCCGATTGAACAGCTGGCAATGCTGCGGGCGGTGCCGAATCTGAATGTATTCCGTCCGGCAGATGCTACTGAGACAGCCGCCGCCTGGTATCATGCAGCAACCGTGACAAATGCACCGACAGCGCTGGTACTGACCAGACAGAATCTGCCGCAGCTGGCCGGTTCTTCGAAAGAAGCCCTGAAGGGCGGTTATATTCTGGAAGATTCCACCAAGGCGGAGCCGGATGCAATTCTGATTGCCAGTGGCTCGGAAGTTTCTTTAGCGGTTGAAGCAAAGAGCGTATTGGCAGGTGAAGGTATTGATGTGCGTGTGGTAAGTATGCCTTGCATGGATTTGTTTGAGCAGCAGAGCCAGGAATACAGAGATGCTGTCCTGCCAAAGAGTGTGCGCAGCCGTGTGGCTATTGAAGCACTGTCTGATTTTGGTTGGGGTAAGTATGTCGGCCTGGATGGCGCCTGTGTGGCGATGCATGGATTCGGCGCTTCCGCACCGGCAGAGCAGTTGTTTGAGAAATTTGGCTTTACGGTGGAGAGAGTTGTGGAAGTGACCAAAAGTGTATTGTAAAAATTGAAATAGTGTTATAAAAGGTTAGACAGGTGATTTCAGGTATATCCGAAATTTACTTGTCTAACCTTTATTTGATTCTTAATTGATGTCAAAATCCTGCGAACTAAAGTTGGCGTAATAGCGCCCTGTAGTTGCTGTGAACTTTAGAATACAGTAGTCGGGGTCGATTGCTCCTAATGGATAATACATCGTAAATCCATCTTGCCAGAACATCTCTTTGCTGGCGCGGTCTTCAAGCACCTCCATGGTACCTTTCAGCATAACACCCCGGAAAAAACGTCTGTCACTAAAATAAATGCAGGCCTTCGGATTCTCCAGATATTGGGTGACTCTCATCGAGGATGTGTTGGTGTGCCAGTAAAAAGTCTTGATTCCCTCACGCATGCTTGGCGGTAACATGGCTTTTGTATTTGGAAAGCCATCATTTCCAACGGAGCTTATATAGGAAACTCCTTGCTTATCGATCAAATTGCCAATGGTTTTTTCAGCGTCCCTTAACATTGTTATCCCCCTTTAAGTATTTTACAATAAAAGTATAGCAGGTGGTGCTAATAAAGTAAATTACCCACTTTTTCGTGGGCAGTTTATCGGTAAGGTAGGCTAATGGTTTGAGTGTAGCAAGAAGTATTTTTAAATAAACAGTCAAAATGAGGAGGTTATCAGACTAACCTGCGTTAGTTTTGTGCCCTCCTCATCCGATTGATTCTCTACATAAGATCATACTCTTCATACAACGTATGAAGGTAGTCCATATCTTCCATTCCTTTCAGATAGTCTGCTATGCGGCCATCCTTTTTCATCTTCTTATATAGCATTGATTGCCGTTCTTCACTTTTAGTAATACCCTTTTCTACGCCTTCTTCAAATCGAACCTCCAAAGCATCTTCCATATTGAACTCCGTATACAGCATATTCACCGCCTCCGATCCATGTTCCGCCAGAAAATCCGCCATTATACCCGCTTTCAGGCAATCATCTATTGCCTGAACAATTGCTTCATCACGGTTCTTTCCGGTTTCCAAATAATCCTTGATCCGCTGAATAAACCATGAATACTCATATAAAGGACAGCAACGCTCTAAAATTGGATGATTTTCCGGGAAATTAATGTTGATTACCTTTACAGTTAAGTCTAACATAGGTTCGTCGGTTTTTACAAGATAAGAATCAGATAATCTGAGGATTTCTTCTGCCGGGTATTTATCGTTGCCATTATAGAAAACATAGAATTCCGGCGTCGGCAGAGGAATACGTTCTCTTCGGTATAGTGCCTTTGGTTCAATCAGCTTCTCCATATTTCTTCCATAATAAATGGCATCCCTAAGCGGCATATTAAGATTGATAGTGGCCTGATGCTCGCTGATCACAAGCACCTTCTTCTTCACCGTAAAGGCCAGATCATTTTTCCTGGCCATAAATAAAACGCCATTTAAGGTTGTAAAATCAATCTCCTCGGGCAAAACCTTCACGCCCGGCTCCAGAGCCTCAAACAGCCTGGCCGCATTTCCAGGCTCACCAAAATAAGCAGCAAAGGCACTGGACTTTACTTCCTTATTCGTAATTAACTTTTCTTCTTTTGACAAATAGAATACCTCCTCGTTATGTAGTAATTCAGTTTGAGAGTTCTTTGCAGAAACTGCATGAAATATAGAATGAGTTAGAATCTCCTGGACTGTTTCATCATTCTATCAGATTTTTTTGGTTTTGTCCATTTGAAATTACATGTTTTGGTTATCCTATGCATAAGCGCGAACAATTTTCGCAATATATAGGAACAAGGAGAAGAAACGATGGCAATAGCAAAGAAAACCGTTATATCATTTGGCTTAGTGGCCATTCCCGTTGCAATGTATACGGCGGTACAGGACAATGATATTCATTTTAACCAGCTGCACAAAGAAGACCATGAGCGCATCCGCTATAAAAAGGTATGTGCTCATTGCAATGAGGAAGTAAAAACAGAAGATATTATCAAAGGGTACGAATATGATAAAGACCATTTTGTCACGGTGACCGAGGAAGAGATTGAAAAGATCAAAACGGAAAAGGAAAAATCGATTCAGATTCTGCATTTTGCCAATCTGAACCAGATTTCCCCCATTTACTATGATAAGGCCTATCATGTATTGCCGGATACCGGCGGCGATAAGGCTTTTGAGCTGCTTCGGCAGGCATTGATGGACCAGCAGAAGATTGCAATCGGGAAAACCGTTATGGGGAGCCATGAAACTTTAATGGCGATTATTCCCCGGAAAGAAGGGATTATCATTCAGACGATGCATTATGAGGATGAGATCAAGGAAATTCCCAAAGCTTATACCAAACAGGAGGTCAATGAACAGGAACTCAATATGGCAAAAATGCTGATTGATTCCATGAATACGCCTTTCAACCCGGAAAGCTACCATGATGAATACCAGGTGAAATTAAAGAAACTGCTGGAGGATAAGATTGCCGGTAAAGAAGTCGTATCGGTGGCAGGTGGGGTTCAGGGGAATATTATTGATCTGATGGATGCTTTAAAACAAAGCATTGAACAAACGAAAGCTGCCGGAAAGAAAACCGGCCGAAAAAAGGTTAGTGGGGAATGATGGATCTGTTTGAAAAGAAAGATATTAAGCCAATGCTCATCGGGGTGGAGGGGGAGCCTTTTGACAGTCCTGATTATATCTATGAATTGAAACTTGATGGGGAACGGTGCATTGCCTATTTAAGTGAAGCTGGTACAGAACTGCGAAATAAGCGTAATGTAAGAATGCTGCCGAAAGTGCCGGAACTGTCAGATATTCACAGGCAGGCGAAGAAAACCTGTATTTTGGATGGAGAACTGATCGTTATTAAAAAGGGAGTGCCGGATTTCTTTGAAATTCAGCGGCGAAGCCTGATGTCTGACAAATTCAAGATTGAACTGGCAGCTAAGAAGTATCCGGCTTCTTTTACCGCGTTTGATATTTTGTATTATGATGGCGAGCCGGTGGTTGATAAACCTCTGATGGAACGTAAAAAGTTACTGGCGAAGGCCTTTCGGGAAAATGAAAAGCTGGCATTATCCCGCTATATTGAAACTGCGGGAACGGCTCTTTTTGATTTGGCGAAGCAGCAGAATCTGGAAGGAGTGGTAGCTAAGAAAAAGAACAGCTCATATAAATTTGATACCCGGACGAAAGAATGGATCAAGATTAAATTTTTGAAGGATGATGATTTTGTGATCTGTGGCTATGTTGTTAAGGAGACGCCGGAGCGAAGTACTGCCAGTATTATTTTGGGCAGTTATGAGCAAGGGGAACTAAAGAATCGGGGGCATGTGGTTATTGGTGTGGTCAGTAAGGATTTTGAAATGATTTTGAATCAGAAGAGATTGTCGGAATGTCCGTTTGAAAGATGTGAAAAGGATGCGGTTT
>Ga0153928_1000375_pt1 | contig 22808 bp, 19 predicted proteins | sample TSNJ012MetaG_FD_106656 | JGI IMG/M metagenome (GOLD analysis project Ga0153928, IMG submission 106656) | Attine ant fungus gardens microbial communities from New Jersey, USA - TSNJ012 MetaG | ecosystem: Host-associated > Fungi > Mycelium > Unclassified | place: USA: New Jersey, Wharton State... | reverse complement strand
CTGCATTCTCCGGCCCTGTAGCCACGTCGCCCGGTTCATCGATTCGCCTCCAACCGGAGGCAGAAAACCGGACAACTCGTGGGCTACCTAACCCGGACAACTCATGTGCTTACGACAGCCAGCGCATGCGGATTGGACAGGGGAGCCCCGGCTGCCTATATTTGCGTTACTTTCCTGTCATCCCCGATGACACGATGCTTCGCCCGCGGGCGGGCGAAGCACCAGGGAGATTTTGCCGAGGGAGATTGCCATGCCCCATGCGCTGCTCATGCCGAAGGCAACGGCCGTTTGGCTGGTCGAGAACACGACGTTGACGTTCGACCAGATCGCGGACTTCTGCAAACTTCATCCGCTCGAAGTAAAGGCGATCGCCGACGGCGATGCCGCCCAGGGCATCAAAGGCCTCGATCCGGTGCTCACCGGCCAATTGTCGCGCGAGGACATCGAGCAGGCGGAGCGGGACCCGGAACGGAACCTCAAGCTCGCCGACCCCAAGGTGCGCCTGCCCGAGCCGAAGTCCAAGAAGGGCCCGCGCTATACGCCGGTATCGCGCCGGCAGGATCGGCCGAACGCGATCCTCTGGCTGCTGCGCAACCATCCCGAGCTCAAGGACGCGCAGATCATGCGCCTCGTCGGCACCACCAAGTCGACCATCCAGGCGATTCGCGACCGCACCCACTGGAATGCCCCCAACCTGCAGCCCATGGACCCGGTGACGCTCGGCCTGTGCTCGCAACTCGACCTCGACTTCGAAGTCCAGCGCGCCGCCAAGGAAAAGCCGGTGCCCGAGGCGGAGCGCGGCGCAACCCTGCTGCCCGCCGAAGTAACGACCGCGGAAGCGGAGGAAAGCGAGGAAGCCGCGCGCAAGCCGTCCGAGGAACTCGATGTCGATGCGGTCTTCGCCAAGCTCAAGCAACTGGGCGGCAAGTCCGAGAAGGACGAGGACAAGTCGTAGGAACGTAGAACGTAGGATGGGTTGAGCCGAAGGCGAAACCCATCATTCCAGCTATTTCGATGGGTTTCGCTGACGCTCAACCCATCCTACCACCAACACCTACTCCCATCGCGCCGCGCGTTTCTCGGCAAACGACGCCAGTCCCTCCGCAGCCTCGGCGGTCTGCCGCTTGGCGGCGTGAGCCGCAACGAGCGCCGCAAATGCAGGCTCGTCGAGATCGGCGAAAGCGGCGGCCAGCACGTGCGCCTTTGTTTGTTTGAGCGCGCGCGGCGCGTTCTCGAGCAGGTGAGAGACAATGCGCGCGCCCGCCGCTTCGAGTTCGGCGAGCGGCACGACCTCGTGCACGAGGCCGATGCGGCGCGCCTCTTCGGCGCCGAAGCGCTCGCCGGTGAGCGCGTAGCGACGCACCTGGCGTACCCCGATCGCATCGTTGAGCTGCGGGATGATGATGGCGGCGGTCAGTCCCCAGCGCACCTCCGAGATCGAGAAGATCGCGTTGTCGGCTGCCACCACTACGTCGCACGCGGCCACGATCCCGGTGCCCCCGCCGAAGCATCCGCCCTGCACCAGCGCGACCGTCGGGACCGGCGCCCGGTTGAGCCGCTGCACCGCATCGGCGGTCGCACGCGACACCCGCACGTTCTCCTCGCGTGAGGCGTGCCGGACCGCGTTGATCCATTTGAGATCGGCACCCGCCTGGAAGTGTCGGCCGTTGCCCTTGATGACGACGGCGCGCAACGCAGGCGCGCCCGCGAGCGCGTCCATGGCGTTCAACAGCCCCTGGATGAGGTCGCCGTCGTAGGCGTTGTTCACCTCGGGCCGGTTGAGCGTGACGCTCGCGACGCCGCGCTCATCGAGCGCCCACAGCACCGGACCGGTCGTATTCACAAGGCTCATTTGGGTTCTCCATCGCGGCTGGGCAGAGATTTCCCGGGCGGCTACCGATTGGCAAGACATTGCCGCGACAATCGCCGTCGCGGACGCGTCGTCCGCGCGGGGAACCGTCATGGTGCTGGCCACGTCCGCCTGGCGCGCCGAGCGCAACGCCAAGGCGCGGGCGCGCCTCATGCGCCGCCTGCCGGATATTTTTCCCCCGGCCGTGCTGGCGCACGCGCTCAAGAAACCGTTCGTGCCACCAACGCCGCGCCGCGCGATCGAATCCTACTGGCGCCACCATCCCGTGCGTGCCGACAAGCTCGCCCGCGCCCTTGCCGCCAAAAGCGGCACGCCGAAGGGCTGGAGCTGGGGGCTCACCGAGAGCGCAAGCTTCCGCGCGCCGCCCGTCCCCTATCGCGAGGTCGGGCATGGGAAAGGCCCCGGCCATTGCTGCGTATGCGGGCAGCCGGTGTTCCGGCTCGGCTGGCATCGCGACCTGTGGGGCGACGGCCGGCCTAACAAAAATGCGAGCTGGCACAGCTGCTGCGTCGCCGCCTGGAACCTGTGGACCGCGCCGAGCGATCAACTGCGCCATCTCAAGGCACTGCAAGGCCGCCGTTGCCGGCTCACCGGCGAGCGGCTGCTCAAGGACGCTGAGGTCGATCATCGCGTGCCGCTGTTCGCGGTCTGGCGCGACCACCGCGGCCTCCCCTGGCCGCGATTGCTCGCGTTCTGGGGCGTGCCCAACCTACAGGTCGTCAACCGCTCCGCTCACGCAGCCAAATGCGCGCAGGAATCGGGCGACCGGGCACAACGGCGGCTGTTGCAAGAACCCGCGGCTGTCGGCTGATCGACGCTACAATAAGCGCGAAGCCGTGCGGGCGGTGTCCGTGAAATGATCCGATTCAATGGCACGTTTCGCCGCGCAACGCTGGCCGACGCCGCCGACTTGGCCCCATTGGTCGAGTTCGCCAGCGAAGGTCTTGCGCTCTACCTATGGACCCAACTGGCAGGCCCGGGCGGCGACCCATGGGAGATCGGCCGGCAACGCGTCAGCAGCGAAACGCTCGGCGTTTCTTATCGTCATGCGCTCATCGCCGAGGGTGCCGGCAAAACGCTCGGGGCACTCATCAGCTATCGGCTCGGACATGAACCGGAGCCGATCGACAGCACGCTGCCCGCGCTCCTCGTGCCACTGCATGAGCTGATGAACGGGGCACCCGGGACGTGGTACGTGCAAGTCCTTGCCGCCTATCCGGAGCAGCGCGGTTGCGGCCTGGGCACGGCGCTTCTGATGGAGGCCGATAGGTCGGCGGCTGCTGCCGGCGCGCCCGGACTGAGCCTTATCGTCAGCGATACGAACTCCGGTGCCCGCCGACTCTACGAGAGAAACGGCTTCCGCGAGGCGGCCCGGCGCAGGATGGTCAAGGAGCGCTGGCGGCACCCCGGGACCGATTGGCTGCTCCTGACGAAGCGCTATTGATATTCCAGCGGAATTGGAACAGTTCGTTTCGCATTTATGCAATTTACAAGATATTAATCTAAATTTGCATCACGAAGTCACTGCCGCTGTGACGGTTTGCGCACGCGCACCCGAATCCGCGGTCTGGCCGAGCGGCGGCGCCTGCTTCTGAGCGACTTCGAGGAGCCAGGAGCGGAACGCCTTTATTTTGGCGAGCCGTGCCGTGCCCACCGGGTGCATCACGTAATACGAGCGGCCGCTCGGGACGAATCCGAACGGCGCCACCAGGCGACCGCTCTTGAGATCGGGTTCGACGAGTGGAAACGACCCGATCCCGATCCCGAGATTGCTGACCGCCGCTTCGAGCATGAAATACGTGTGTTCGAAGCGGAGTCCCGTGCGCACGTCGAGTTGTCCCCCGCCCACCAAAGCGAGCCAGTCGGTCCACCCCTGCGGGCGCGATTCCGTGTGCAGCAAGGTGTGATGGACGAGGTCCGCCGGATGATCGAGGTGGTGGGTCCGCAGCAATTCCGGCGAGCACACCGGCCCGACGCGATCTTCGAGAAACGCTTGCGCCTGCATGCCGCGCGGCCATGGCGGAGCACCGAGGCGAATGGCGACGTCGATGCCGTCGCCCGCAAAATCGATCGGCGCATAGGAGGCCGAGAGGCGGACTTCGATTTTCGGGTGGAGTACGTGGAACGCGTAGAGCTTGGGGATGAGCCACCGCATCATGAAGGTCGCGAGGCACGAGATGACGAGCGGGCCCTGGCGCGGGGCGGCGGCGAGTTGGACGGTGCTCGTCTCGAGCACCTGGAATGCGGTGCGGACGGCGGGAAGCAGCGCCTCGCCGGCAGGGGTGAGGGCGATGTGCCGGTGCAGACGCCGGAACAGCGGCACGCCGAGGTAGTCCTCGAGGGCCTTTACCTGACGGCTGATCGCCCCATGGGTGATGTGCAATTCCTCCGCCGCCGCGCTGAAGCTCAACTGGCTTGCCGCAATTTCGAAGGCCGGGAGCGTTTTGAGCGGCGGAAGGCGGCGTCGCATGAGGTCACGCGGATCGTGTGAGTTTTTCTCACAGGGTGCTGACAAAAGTTAGCTTGTCAACGAGCAAATCTGGTGTTCGTTTTGAAGATAACGCCATATCACTGCATTGTGAAAAAATTAAGTACGCGCCGGGATGGAATCGATGAGCAGCGGCTCACGGCCGGTCACGTGGCCTCGCCAAGCCCATTTTTCCTCGGGTCCATGCGCCAAGCGCCCGGGGTGGATGCTGGACGCACTCACCGGCGCCTGCGTCGGTCGCTCGCATCGGTCCGCTGCCGGCAAGGCCAAACTGGCACAGGTGATCGCGCGCAGCCGCGCCCTGCTGGGTGTCCCCGACGACTACCGCATGGCGATCGTCCCCGCCTCGGATACCGGGGCGGTCGAAATGGCTTTGTGGAATCTGCTCGGTGCGCGCGGCGTCGACGTGTTTTCCTGGGACAGCTTCGGCGCCACCTGGGCAGCCGACATCGTCAAACAGCTGCGGCTTGCCGACGTGCGTGTGTTCGACGCGCCCTACGGGCGGCTGCCGGACCTGGGCGCCGCCTCGCCCGATCATGACATCGTGTTCACCTGGAACGGCACCACGTCCGGGGTGCGCGTCCCCAACGCCGACTGGATTGCCGCGGACCGCAGCGGGCTGACCATCTGCGATGCCACGTCGGCCGCCTTCGCCATGGACCTGCCGTGGCCCAAGCTCGATGTCGTCACCTACTCCTGGCAAAAGGTGCTCGGTGGCGAGGCGCAGCATGGAATGCTGATCCTCGGCCCACGGGCGGTCGAGCGGCTCGCCTCCTATTCGCCGCCGTGGCCGCTGCCGAAGATCTTCCGCCTGACGGAGCGCGGCAAGCTCATCGAAGGCCTGTTCGCGGGCGAGACGATCAACACGCCCTCGCTGCTGTGCGTTGAAGACGCGTTGGACGGGCTGCGGTGGGCCGAGCGCATCGGCGGCCTGCCGGCCTTGATCCGCCGTTGCGAGGAGAACCTGGCGGCGATCGAAAGTTGGGTGTCCAAGGCCGGGTGGATCGATTTCCTCGCCGAAGATCCGGCGACCCGCTCGTGCACCTCGGTATGTCTCAAGATCGTCGACCCCGCGGTCACGAGCCTCGAGACGGCGCGCCGCAACGCCGTTTGCAAACAGATCGAGGCGCTGCTCGCGGCTGAAGGGGTCGCCTACGACATCGGCGCGTATCGGGCGGCGCCGCCCGGCCTGCGCATCTGGGCGGGCACCACCATCGACACTGCCGACATCGAGGCGCTGCTCGGCTGGCTCGACTGGGCCTACAGCGAAGTCCGGCCCATGCAGGCGGTCGCATGAGCACGCGGCGCAAACCCGGGCGCGCGGACGCCGCGCACGCCCGCACGTCCTGGGCGACGCTGCGCGCTGCCGGCCTCCTCCTCGCCTTTCTGGCGGCAGTGCTGGGATCGGCGCGCGCCCCGGCGGGCGGTCACAACGGCCATCTCATATTCGGCCAGGAAGCCGCCCCGCTGATCCTCGATCCGCACTACACGACGGCGATCGCGACCCGCAACATCGCGATGCATGTGTTCGAAATGCTGGTGACGCGCGATGAAAACAACGCCGTGATAAACGGGCTCGCGGACGATCGGACGGTCAGCGCGGACGGCCTCGTCTACACTTTCAGGATTCGCACCGGCGTGCGTTTCCACGACGGCCGCGAGCTTACGTCCGCCGACGTGCTCGCCTCGTTCGAGCGCTATCGCCGCCTCGGCCTCGGCAACGCGCTCGAGCCGGTGGAAGCGATGGAGGCACCGGAGCCGGCGACGTTCGTGATCCGGCTCAAAGAGCCGGTGCCGCTGTTTTTGGAAAACATCAGCGCTTTCACCATCCCGATCGCAATTTTGCCCGCGGACCAGCGCGACCGGCCGGGCGGCAAAATCGACATGGTCGGCACCGGCCCTTATCAGTTCGTGGAGTGGATGCCGGACAGCCACGTCAAGCTCAAGCGCTTCCCCGATTATGTGCCAGACAGCCGCTATCCCGGCAACGCCGGCTTCGGCGGCCGCAAGGTTGCGTATCTCGACGACGTCACATTCCGCTTCATGCCCGAGCCCGCCGCGCGCATCGCCGCGCTCGAGACCGGCGAGGTTCAGGTCATCGAAGACCTGCCGCTGAAAGCGGCGACCCGCCTCGCCCGCGACGAGGCGATCAAAGTTCATATGCTCAGGCATTGGTGGCTGCACGGGGCGTGGGTCAACGCTACCAAGCCGCCCACTAACAATCTGCTCGTTCGCCGCGCGATCCAGACCGCCCTCGACATGGAAGAGGTCATGGCGATCGCCACCGACGGCGCCTACGAGCTGCAGCCCGGCTTTCAATACCCGGGCGACGCCTACTACGTGACCAGCGGTGCGGAATACTACAACGTCAACAATCGCGCGCGCGCGAAACAGCTTCTCGCGCAGGCCGGCTACGCCGGCGAGCCTCTGGTGATCATCACCAATTCCAGCTTCCAGAGCATGTATCAGGCCGCCGTCGACGTGGCGCAGCAGCTGCGCGAAATCGGCATGACGGTCAGGATGGACGTTTTCGATTGGGCCACCGCGTCCGCGCGACTGCGCGACCAGGGGGCTTGGAATCTCTGGTTCACCGGCCACGGCACCGCCACCGCCGTCGGCCCTGCGGACGCGGTGCGGAACATGGTCTCGCCGCGTCCCAATCAGTTCGCAGCCGACCCGGTGCTCGACAAATTGTACGGGCAGCTGCTGCGCGGGCGCACGCTCGAGGAGCGGCGCGCGACGTTCGCGCAGATCCAGGATCGCATCTACGAGCAGGTGCTGTTCCTGAAATTCGGCGACCTGGAAAAGATCCAGGCGTCCCGGCGCGAGGTGAAGGGGTTCGCGCCCTACCGCATGGCGCGTTTTTGGAACGTGCGGCTCGAGTGACCGCCGCGCTTGCCGCCGCGGACGACGCGACGCACGCGGCACTGCGACCCGCACGTGGCTTTGAGGGAAACGATGGTCGCTTTCATCGGGCGGCGGATCGCCGGCGCAATTCCGACGCTCCTGCTCATGTCGTTCATTGCGTTCGGCATCGTCCGGCTCATTCCGGGCGATCCGGCCGCCGTGATCGCTGGCCCGACCGCGACGCCGGCCGAGGTCGAGCGCGTACGCAGCCGCCTCGGCCTCGACCAGCCGTTCCATCAGCAGCTCGTCGCCTGGTACGGCAATGCGTTGCGCGGGGACCTCGGCAACTCGATCCTGCTAGGCCGCAGCGTCGTGCGCGCGATCGGCGAGCGGCTGCCGGTCACCCTCTCGCTTGCCGCTTTGGCGATGGCGTGGACCGCACTCTTCGGCATTGCGGCCGGAGTCATGGCGTCTGTGCGGGCGCTCAGTTGGGTCGACCAGACCGTCCTTGCGGTTTGTCTACTTGGCGTATCGCTGCCGAACTTCGGGCTGGCGCTGCTGCTGATCGAGTTCTTCGGCGTCGATCTCGGTTGGCTGCCGACCGGCGGCTATGTTGCGTTCTCGGAAAATCCCATCGGCTGGGCGCGCAGCCTCATTCTCCCGTCGATCGCGCTGGCGCTGCCGCAGATCGCCATCGTCGCGCGCACCACCCGAGCCAGCATGCTCGAGGTGCTGCGCCAGGACTACATCCGCACGGCGCGCGCCAAGGGCCTGTCGCGCGCAGTGGTGATCGGCAGGCACGCGCTCAAGAATGCGATGGTCGCGGTACTGACCGTGCTCGGCGTGAGCATGGCCATCCTGATCAGCGGATCGGTCGTCATCGAGAGCGTCTTTTCGCTTCCCGGCCTCGGGCGCCTGCTCGCGACCTCGATTCTGACCCGCGACTATCCGGTGATCCAAGGCGGGCTGCTGCTCGTCGCCGCCGGGCTCGTCGCGCTCAATCTCGCGATCGACCTCGTCTACATGGCAGTCGACCCGAGGCTGCGGCCATGAGCATCGCCAGCATCGCGGAGCAGCCCGCGGAACAACCCGCTGGGCGGCAGAGCGGCAACCGTCTGCTGTCGCGCCTGTCGCGGCACCGCATGTTCGTCGCCGGCGCCGTACTGCTGGGCGCGATGCTCGTTGCCGCGCTGCTCGCGGACGTCATCGCGGCCCTGCCGCCCGACCGGATGCAGTTTCGCCTGCGCTTTCATCCTCCCGGAGCACTCGCTTGGCTGGGCACCGACAATTACGGCCGTGACGTTTGCAGCCGCGTGCTTCACGGTGCCCGGCTCTCGCTTCTCATCGCCACCACGGTGGCAGCCGCGACGGCCGCCGCCGGCACTGCGATCGGGCTTCTCGCAGGCTACTTCCGCCGGATCGACGGGCTCCTCATGCGCGTCATGGACGCGCTGATGGCATTCCCGGCGGTCCTCCTCGCGATCGCGGTCGCGGCTGCATTGGGACCCTCGATCGGAAGCGCGATCATCGCGCTTTCCATCGTCTATACCCCGCGCACGGTGCGCGTCGTTCGCGCCAGCGTGCTGGTGATCCGCGAGCTCGATTACGTACAGGCGGCGGTCGTCTGCGGGGCCGGGCATGTGCGGATCATTTGCAAACACATCCTCCCCAACAGCCTCACGTCCCTGATCGTCCAGACCTCGTTCGTTTTCGCCTACGCAATCCTGGCGGAGGCGATTTTGAGCTTCCTCGGCGTTGGCCCGCCGCCGCCGATCCCGACCTGGGGCAACATGATCGCCGAGGGCAAGGACTTCATGCACGAGGCGCCGTGGATCGCGCTGTTCCCGGGGTTGGCGATCCTGGTGACGGCGATGGCGGCGAACTTCATCGGCGACGGGCTGCGCGACGCTCTCGACCCGCGCACCCCGATCGAGCCGGCGCGAGGCTGAGATGACGCCGCGCTCGACAGACCCGGCCCGACATTTCTTCCCTAACGGAGGTGACGCGATGACTGTCACGGCGCGAATCGTGGCGAGCAGGATTTCGACCAACGTCGACTATGACAAACCGGGTCTTCAGTGCGGATTTCTCCGGGTACCGCATTCGAGTCACGAGTCCGCCTACGGCTGGATCCCCGTTCCGATCTGCGTCGCCGCCAACGGTTCCGGCCCCACTGTGCTGCTCATGGCCGGCAATCACGGCGATGAGTACGAAGGCCAGATCGCGCTCATGAAAATCCTGCGCTCGTTCGAACCGTCGGAAATCCGCGGGCGCGTCATTCTTTTGACCGCCGCCAACCTGCCGGCGGTCATGGCCGGCCGGCGTGTCTCTCCCATCGACGGCGGAAATCTCAACCGCTCCTTCCCGGGCGACCCCAACGGCACGCCCACGGAAATGATCGCGCATTACATCGAGAACGTCCTCTTGCCCATGTGCCAGTACAGTTTCGATCTGCACTCCGGCGGCAGTTCGCTCGAATACGTTGCGTCCGTTCACGCCCGTTACGGAGTGGACGAGCGCATTCGCGCCGACACGCTCGCCGCGATCACGGCCTTCGGCGCTCCCTATGGCGGGCTGTTCAAACCGCTCGAGGGCGAGCCGCGCACCATGGGGGCGGCCGCCGAGCGCAAGAATGTCCTGCATCTCAACATCGAGATCGGCGGCGGCGGCACAGTTTCGCGCGAGTTGGTCACGAAAGCCGAAAACGGCGTGCGGCGCCTGCTCGCCCATATCGGCATCATTCCCGGCGCGCCGCGCGACGATATGCCCAAGAAAATCCGCTACTTCGCCATCGAGGGCGCGTCGAACTACGTCTACTGCATGGACCAGGGACTGTTCGAACCCCTGGCCGCCCTGCATCAGGAAGTCCAGGCGGGCCAGCCTGCCGGCGCGCTGCACTTCCCGGACACCCCGTGGGCACGCGAGACGGTCGTCAAGTTCGAATGCTCCGGAGTGGTCCTGTGCCGGCGCTTCCCCGGGTGGGCGAGGCGCGGCGACTGTCTCTATCAGATCGGCAGTCCGTCCCAGTACGTGGCGCTGTGAGGGCCCGGCAGGCATATGACGGGCCCCGGCCAGCAGACAACCGCAAGCGATCGTTTGGACGCGCACATTGCGCTCGCACTTTGGTTGCGTTTCGGGCAATGCCGTGGCGTGCACGCAGGCACGCTGCCTGCGCTCGCGTCATGTCGCAGAGCCGACACTTTGTGTGTCGGATATCCCGCATTCGCGGCCAAATCGACGCACATCGTTCGGTTGAGTTTTTGTCATCCTCCTGAGATGAATCGTCAATTGCCAAACCTCAACCGATAAGTGTTAGATGAGCGCGCTGTCACAAAACTGAAACAAAACAGACATGCGGCTGTTACCCGGGTTCCGGGTGAGCGGATGGTCACGCGCCTGCCGACGGACCGCCGAATTGCAGTGCCGAAGAGCAGACGCAGGGTTCAACAAGTCAGCGGGCCGACGCCGAACGCGTCACGCCAAGCGAGCAAGGAACAGCTCCGGCGACGCGGTGTCAGCCTCAAGCGAAGGAGGCGTTCGATGATTCGCTCCGACATCATCATGGAAGACACGACCCTGCGGGACGGCGAGCAGGCCCCGGGCGTGGCTTTCTCGAAACAGACCAAGCTTGCGATCTTCAATGCGCTGGTCGAGCTGGGCGTGAAATGGATCGAACCGGGCATTCCCGCCATGGGCGGGGAAGAGGTCGATACCTTGCGCGCGATGCTGGAGCGGAAGGACGAGGTGATGCTGGTCGGCTGGAACCGCGGCATCAGGGAGGACATCGGCTACACCCTGAGCCTTGGCTTCGAAGCGGTCCACATCGGGCTGCCGACCTCGAAGATCCATTTGAGCAAGAGTCTCGGGCGCGATCGCTCTTGGCTGCTCGAATGCTCCGCCGATCTCATCAAGTTCGCCAAGGACCGCGGCGCCTTCGTGTCCATCAGCGCCGAGGACGTCGGGCGCACCGAGCTGTCGTTCCTGCAGGAATATGCCGGCGCGGTGGCGGAGGCCGGCGCCGACCGGCTGCGTCTCTCCGACACGATCGGCATTCTCGGCCCGGAGGAATACGCACGCCGCGTCAAGAGCGTCGCAAAAGTCAGCAAGATCGACACCCAGTGCCATTGTCACAACGACTTCGGCCTTGCGGTGGCGAACACCCTGGCCGGCCTGCACGCAGGCGCCAGATATTTCCACGTTTGCGTCAACGGCATGGGCGAACGCGCCGGCATGCCGGACCTGGCGCAGATAGCCCTGGCGCTCAAGCACATCTACGGTCACGACCTCGGGCTCAAGACCGAACGCATCCACGAACTCGCGTTGCTCGTTTCGCGTGCCACCCGGCAGCCGATTCCGGCCTGGCAGCCGATCGTCGGCGAGAACGTGTTCGCGCATGAATCCGGCATTCACGTCAAAGGCATGCTCAAGGACGGCAGCACGTTCGAGCCGTTCCCGCCCGAGGAGGTCGGCAACCAACGCAATTACGTGATCGGCAAGCACTCCGGGCGCGCGCTCTTGCGCCACGTGCTGCGCGAGCACGGCATCAGCGCCAACGAGGACGTGCTCGGCGACTGCCTGGCCTCGGTACGCGCGGTGGCGATCGAGCAGGGCGGCCCGCTCAGCCCCGAGCAGTTTTGCAGCGTCTACACCGACCTCGCAAGCGCAACGCCGGCCCGGAGGGCAGTGGGATGACGCTCGCCGAGGAGATCATCGCAGCCCACGCGGGACGCGAGCGAGTCAATCCCGGCGAACTCGTGACCGCGAAGGTGGACCGCGTCTACGTGCAGGACGGCAACTCGCCGACCATCCGCGAGCTGTTCGCCAAGCACGGCTTCGACGAGGTGTTCGATCGCGAGCGTATCGGTATCTTCTTCGATCACTCGGTGATCGCGCCCGACAAGCACATCGCGAACCGATTGCGCGAAGCGACCGAGTTCGCAAACCAGCTCGGCGTGCGGGTATTTCGCCCGGGCGCCGGCATCAGCCACGTGGTCGCGCTCGAGGTCGGTTGGTACGAGCCGGGCACGATCGTGGTCGGGTCGGACTCGCACACTTGCACCGGCGGCGCCTCGCAATGCCTCGCCCTCGGCATGGGTGCATCCGACATCGCCGCCGCCATGGTCACCGGCGAGGTGTGGCTGCAGGTGCCCCAGACGATGTGGCTCGACGTGATCGGCAAGCCGAGCCCGTTCGCCGGAGCCAAGGACGTCGTGCTTTATCTGCTGGCGCACATCGGCCAGGCGCCCTTCCTCTACAAGGCGGTCGAGTGGGCGGGGCCATGGCCCGAGAGCCTGAGCCTCGACGGCGCCGCGACCGTCGCCAACCTCGGCGTCGAGATGGGCGCAAAGTGCACGTTCCTGCCGCCCGGCGCAGACCGGCCCGCCAATATGCGGCCGCTGGTCATGCCGGAGGCGGGCGACGAGCGGCGCATCAAGCTCGACATCACCGACCTGCCGCCGATGGTGGCGCTGCCGAACTCTCCCTCGAACGGGGTGCCGCTCGACAAATGCCGCGGGCAGAAGATCGAGTACGTGTTCGTCGGCACCTGCACCAACGGCAGGCTCGAGGACATGGCCGAGGTGGCGCGCGTGCTGGCGACAGCGCCGGTCCACCGCGACGTCTACTGCCTCGTCACTCCGGGCTCGCAGAAGGTTTATCTCGACGCGCTCGAGCGGGGCTACATCGAAACGCTCACGCGCGCGGGAGCGATCGTGACCCCGCCCGGCTGCAGCGCCTGTCTGGGAACCCAGGGCAGCATCCCGGCTTCGGGCGACCGCGTCCTCTCGACCATGAACCGAAACTTCCTCGGCCGCATGGGCAACGCGGAAGCCGCCATCTACCTCGCGTCTCCGGTGATCGCCGCGCACACCGCCATTCGCGGCGAGATCCCCAGAATGGAGGACCTGTCATGACTTCGCCTCTCACTTTGCGCATCCGCACCGTCTCCGGCGTCATCTCGACCGATGACATCATTCCGGGACGCTACAAACACATGTTCACGGACACGTCCGAGCTGGCAAAACATGTGTTCGAGAATCTGATGCCGGGGTTTGCCGCGACCCTCCGCTCCGGCGACGCGATCCTGTGCCGCGATACGTTCGGCATCGGCAGCTCGCGCGAGCAGGCGGTCACCTCGCTGCTGGCGGCAGGCGTGCGCGCCGTGCTTGCCCCGCGGTTCGGCCGTATTTTCTTCCGCAACGCCTGGAACAACGGCCTGATCGCGATCAGCATTTCGATCCTGCCGGTGCGGGATCTGGAAACGATCGAGGTGGACCTCGCCGACGGACGCATCGCCGGCGAGTTCGGCCGATCCCAGTTCAACCCCCCGCCGCCGATGATGCTCAACATGATCGAACAAGGCGGGCTCCTCGCCATGGTGCAACAGCGCGTCTCGCGCCGCCGGGTGGCGATGCCGATGGCGGCGGCGGCCGGATAAGCGGAGGAAACCATGACCCTTGCACATCGCACGCTCCCCGAGCACCGGCGGCCGCAGCTGCGCGAGCAGCTGGCGCGGGCGAGAAACCTGCGGCTGATCGAGGCGCACAGCGGGCTCTCCGCGCTCGTGGGCGGAACCACCCGGCTGCCGATCGACAACAACAGCGCCGAATTTGACGGGCTGTGGATCTCGAGCCTGACCTCGTCGGCCTCGCGCGGCCTGCCCGACGTCGAAATGTACATGCTCGAGCGGCGGCTGGAGCTGATCGAGGAGGTCAGCTCGGTGACGTCGAAGATCATCATCGTCGACGGGGACACCGGCGGCGACCCCACCATGCTGGCGTATCTATGCGCCCGCCTCGAAGCCATGGGGGTATGCGCCGTCGTCATCGAGGACAAGCAGCATCCCAAGCGCAACAGTCTTTCGCTGACGGCGACCCACGTCCTCGAGGATCCGGAGGTATTCGCGGACAAAATCCGCAACGCCAAAGCGGTCCTCAAATCCGCCGACTTTCTGATCTTCGCGCGGCTGGAGAGCCTCATCGCCGGCGAGAGCGTGGACGATGCCCTGGCGCGCGCCCGCGCCTACCTCCTGGGGGGCGCCGACGGAATCATGATCCACTCCAAGTCGCGGGACCCGGCGAGTATCTATCACTTCCTGGACGGCTATCACGAACTGGGCCGAAAGCTCGGCATCATGCGCCCGCTGATGTGCGTGCCGACCACCTACAACATGGTCACCGCACAGGAGCTGTTCGATCGCGGCGTCCGGATCGTCGTGCACGCAAACCACATGTTGCGCGCTGCTCACTTCGCCATGCGCCAGGTCTGCGAGGAGATTTTGCGCCACGATCGCACCCTGGAGGTGGACAACTTCTGCACCCCGGTAGCGGAAATCTTCAGCGTGGCGGGATCGGACGAGGCGCTCAATCGCTCGCAGCGCCCGGGCGCGAGCGCTTGACGCCATGAGCGCCCTCAAGCTCCTCCTGCTTCCCGGCGACGGCATCGGGCCGGAGATCGCCCACGCCAGTGCCGTCGCCCTGGGAGCCCTCAACGATTCCTTCGGGCTCGATCTCGTCATCGAGCAGATGGACGTCGGGCTCGCCAGCCTTGAGCGCCACGGCACCACGTTGACCGAGGCGGTGTGGCAGCGGGTTCGCACCTCCGCGGGCATCATTCTCGGCCCGCTGTCCACCTACCAATACCCGCCGAAAGAAAAAGGCGGCATCAACACCTCGCACGAGTTCAGAACCCAGCTTCGCCTCTACGCCAACGTGCGGCCGAGCTGCGTGCGCCCGCGCGCGCCTGACGGCGGGGAAGCGATGGATCTGGTGGTGGTGCGGGAGAACACCGAGGGCTTCTACGCAAGCCGCGCCATGCATGCGGGGAGCGGCGAGTTCATGCCCGACCCGTCGTCCGCGTTTGCCTTGCGAAAAATCACCCGCGAGGCGACGCAGCGGGCCGCCGCGATCGCGTTCGAGCTTGCCCGCGCGCGGCGGCGGCATCTGACGGTCGTGCACAAGGCCAATGTGTTGCGCATCTCGGACGGTCTGTTCCTGGAGTCGGTGCGCGAGCTGGCCGAGTCTTTCCGCGAGGTCACGCTCGACGAGATGCTGGTCGATGCCATGGCGGCCGCGCTAGTGCGCCAGCCCGCGCAGTTCGATGTCGTGCTCACGAGCAACATGTTTGGCGACATCCTGTCGAACGAGGCGGCGGCGCTCAGCGGAGGGCTCGGCCTGTCCCCGTCGCTCAACATCGGCCCGGACATCGCGATGGCGCAGGCGTCGCACGGGTCCGCTCCGGACATTGCCGGCAGAAACATCGCCAATCCAACCGGCCTGATGCTCTCGGTCGGCATGCTGCTCGAATGGCTCGGTCGCCGGCACGCGCGCGCGGACCTCGTAACCGCCGCGGAAGCTCTGCAAGAGTCGGTCGACAATGTTCTTGCGAATCCGGGCCTGCGCACCCGCGACCTGGGCGGCCCGCTCGGGACCGACGAGTTTGCCCGGGCGGTGGTGGCGCAGATCGGATTTGCCTGTTCGGCTCGGATTCCCGCGCCGGCGGCGTGAAGAAAGAAAAGGTGGGCGTCGCTCCGGCCGAACCGGCGGGAGCGCGCTCGTGCGTCTAAAAACGGGTTCCCACGCTTCGGGATCATGGCTCTAGCTGTCGACTTCGCAAACGGGGAAGGCTAGCAATGTCCAACGGAGAAGCTTCAGCCGCAACGTTGTCGGCGTCTGTGAAAGCAGAAGACGTGCGCAAGTCGCCCGTGGAGGCCGCGCGAACCGCAGCAAAAAACATAACGGCCAAGGAGTGGTGGATCGTCGCCGCGCTTGCCGCTTATGCGCTCGCCCGCTTTGCCCCGCCGCTTCAGGGGTTGACCGACATCAGCCAGGCGGTGCTCGGCGTCATGCTCGCCGGCACCATTTTGTGGATCACCGAGGCGGTGCCGATCGGCGCCACCGCGGTGGTGGTCCTGGTCCTGCTCGGGCTTAGTCCCGGCATGCGGCTGAGCGACGCCGTCGGCGGCTTCGCGTCGGACGTCGTTTTCTTTCTGATCGGCGCGGTCGCCATCGGCACGGCCGTCGAGGCGAGCGGGCTTGCCGAGCGCGCCGCCCGTTTCCTGCATCGCGGCGCGCGCGGCAATCCGACCCGGCTGTTTGCCCAGATGATGCTCGGGCTGCCCCCGCTCGCGCTGCTGATCCCCTCGGCAATCACCCGCAACGCCATCCTGATTCCGGCGTATCGCGAGGCGCTCGATACGATGCGCGTGTCGCATTCCGGGCGCGTCGGGCGCGCCGTGATGCTCGCGCTCGGCATGCTCAATCCGCTCGCCTCATCGGCGCTGCTTACCGGCGGCATCACCTCGATTACCGCCGCGACTCTGCTGGGCGGGTTTTCCTGGGCGCGCTGGTTCGCCCTGATGGCGCTGCCCTACTACGCGCTCATTTTCCTGGGCGGCCTCTACCTGCGCCTGACGATCGGCAAATTCGAATCCGGTGCCGGCGAGAGCGCCGAGCGGCCCGCGCGCAAGCCGTTGTCGCCCGCGGAAATCCGCGTCCTCGCCGTGCTCGCCCTTACCTCGCTGCTGTGGCTCACCGATTCGATTCACCACCTCTCGCCCGCCATACCGGCGTTGATCGGCGCCGCCCTGCTGATTTTCCCGCGCACCGGCGTCCTCTCCTGGAAGGCGTTCGAGACGAAGCTCTCGTGGGGACTGATTCTCACGGTCGGCACCTCGCTCTCGCTCGCGGCCGCCATGACGAAATCGGGCGCCGCCGCCTGGCTCGGGCAGGAGTTTCTCGGGCTGCTGTCGGGAATGACCGCGCATCCCTTGATGCTCGTGGTCTTGCTGATCGTGGCCGTCGCCGTCGTCCACCTCGCCATCACCAACCTTGCCGCCTGCATCGCGCTGCTCATGCCGATCACCATGACGATTGCGCAGGCCGCCGGCCTCAATCCGATCGTATGCGGGCTCGTGATCACCATCGTGGTCGACGCCGTCATCCTCTATCCGGTCCAGACCGCCGCGAACCTGCTTGCCTACGAGAGCGGCTACTTCGACGCGGCCGACGTGCGCCGGCTCGGCGCCGGCATGCTCGTCCTCACCATCGTCGTGGCGCTCGCCTCGCTGCCCTATTGGGCGCTGCTCGGGCTGCCGTTGCTGGGGCAATAGGGCCCGATCCGTTACCGCATCATTCCCTTGCTTTTCATTTCCCCGGCCAGGGCTTTATACAGCGGTATCCAATCGTCCTCATTGATCTGATCCTTGACCGCATCAACATGCCCGAGCATGACTTTTGATCTGTGCACGGCATGGCTCAAGAATGCTGCGGCATGCTCCTGTCTTTCTATTTTCGTGGTTGAGACCGCCGGGTCTTGAACTCCCTTACTCCATAGGTCTGCCAGCAAGGACGTTATCGCTTGTGCCAAAGGAGTCATCGTTCCCTGCGCCGAAGGAGACATCGAAGCCCTCAAACGGTCCGTCTCATCCGACGCATTCACTGGCGTATCGAATATCTGCATGTCCGACATCGCACGGGGCGTGGAGCTGAAAAGCCCGGGAACGTTAAAACACGGAGATGCCTTCTCGCGGTCGGAGAGTGCGGCGCCTCCCCATTTTTCGTGCAAGGTCCGGAGAAACGAAGTGTGCGACATGCACTCGTTGATGATGGTGTTCTTCTGTATGTAGGGGGAGACCATGATTGTCGGGACACGCAGGCCAAGACGCTTGAAATCAAAACCGTCCCATTCCTGTTCGGGACTGAGAGCCGGCGGAGCGGCGATCTTGACGGGATCGACCGTTTTGTTTCCGTAATAACCCGGCGGACACACATGGTCATAGCAGCCCCCATGTTCGTCGAAGGTAATTATGAGCAAAGTGTTCTTCCAGCACGGCGAAGTAAAGATCGCATCATAGACCTCCCGCACGAGGGCATCGCCCAAGTAGACCGAGCTTATTGGCTGCTGCCCATCGATTGATTCACAAGGCGTCGACGGGTGCATGTCGTTATGCGGGTTGAAAAAATTCGGCTCAATGAATGAATACGCAGGCAACGTTTCGTTGGCGCAGTCATGTTTGAACCCCTCCAGGTCACCGTATAGAGCCGGATTTAATCCATCGAACCGAGACGCGAAACTTCCCAAATGGAGGAGAGGCGTAACCGGAAGCGAGAGAGTCTGGTCCAAGATCTTAATCGGAACCTTGTTGTCGCTGTATATCTTAAAGTTCAGCGCCGAAACCGATATCTGGCGAAAAAGATTATCGCCATCGGTATCGCGGAGCCAACTAAGCGTGTTCGACGTATTATCATCATCATTTGGATCGTCTTTCGGGCCGGGGTTGATGACATGACCCCAAGATGTGCCGGCATGCCAGAAATTACGGTTGCAGATGGTCTCGCTCGGGACAGAACAGAACCAATGATCGAACACCGCGAACTCGCGTGCCACACGGGAAAGATTAGGAACATCTTTCGGAGCATAACTTTGCATCACGTATTTATATTTATCATAGAACGTTTTGTCGGGAGACGGGTTTGGCTCCTTTTCATTGGCGATGTAATTGAGAATAAAATCGGTGACGAACCCGGTCATCGTCGGTTCGGTGACCGGATCGGGCAAATTATAAGGCGGCTGGTTATAAGGCACGGGTTTCGGAGCGGCGATGGGGTTGATGTCGATGGGGTTATAGAAGAGTTGGATATTGACGTGAGGATAGTCCTCGCCGGGATCGGGATAGGGTGGGGCAGGATCCGTGTTTTTTATATTCTCAATTGGCCCAACGGGCACCTCGTTCACGCCGTTAAACTGCCACTCAGTAGGAATGGGATTGGAGAGCTTCTTGCCGTCCACGCCCTCAAATTGCATTTTGGGCGGGACTGGATACTCTTTCGAATAGAGATACCCCAATAGACTATCAAACGATCGATTCTCCAGCATCAGCACGACGACGCGTTCGAATGTGCCGAGCCCATTGTCCTCAGCCATGGCTTCCCTCCCATCCTCGCGTGGCACAATGCTCGGTTCGCTGACCCACCCCCACCTTCAGGGCGGCGTCCGACCTCGTTGAGGGTCGCCGGCGTGGCCGAGAGGCTGTGGTTCTCCGCAGCTTTGGCGGGAACATACCTTCATTTCGACGCGAGAAGAAGGATGACGAATCGAAGAAAAGTCATCGCGCTTTAAAAACTTGCGCCATCGACGGTAACGAGAGCCGGGTGCGTCCGCCGCCCTCGCCTACCCCACCGCGATCCCGTGCTCCTTCAACGCCGTGCCGATCTCGTCGAGGATCGCCGGGTCGTCGATGGTGGCCGGCGCGGTCCAGGGGTCGTGGTCGGCGATCTTCTTCATGGTGCCGCGCAGGATTTTGCCCGAACGTGTTTTGGGCAGCCGCGCCACCGTGATTGCGAGGCGGAACGCCGCCACCGGGCCGATCTTCTGGCGGATGAGCGCAACGCATTCCTTTTCGATCTCGGTCGGCGGCCGGTTGACGCCGGCCTTGAGCACGATGAAGCCGCACGGCACCTCGCCCTTGAGCTCGTCCTTGATGCCGAGCACGGCGCATTCGGCGACGTCCGGATGCGACGCCAGCACCTCCTCCATGCCGCCGGTCGAGAGGCGATGACCGGCGACGTTGATGATGTCGTCGGTGCGCCCCATCACGTAGATGTAGCCGTCCTCGTCCTTGAAGCCGGCGTCCGCGGTCTTGTAGTGGCCGGGGAACTCCGCGAGGTAGCTTTCCTTGAACCGCTCGTCCTGATTCCACAGGGTCGGCAGGCATGAGGGCGGCAGCGGCAGCTTCACCACGATTGAACCCATCTTGTTGGGCGCAACCTCGCGGCAGCCCTCGTCGACGATGCGCACGTCGTAGCCGGGCATCGCTACCGTGGGCGAGCCGTGCTTGACCGGCAGCATGCCGAGCCCGACCGGATTGCCGGCGATCGCCCAGCCGGTCTCGGTCTGCCACCAGTGATCGATCACCGGTATTTTCAGGAGGTTTTCCGCCCACACGATCGTGTCCGGGTCGGCGCGCTCGCCGGCCAGGAACAGCGTGCGGAACTTCGAGAGGTTGTAACGCGCAAGTTGTTTGCCCTGCGGGTCTTCTTTTTTGATCGCGCGAAACGCGGTCGGCGCGGTGAACATGGCGGCGCAGCCGTGCTCGGAAATCACGCGCCAGAACGCGCCGGCGTCCGGCGTGCCGACCGGCTTGCCCTCGTAGAGGATCGAGGTGCAGCCGTGCAGCAGCGGCGCGTAGACGATGTAGCTGTGGCCGACCACCCAGCCGACGTCGGAAGCGGCCCAGTAAACCTCACCCGGATCGACGCCGTAGAGATATTGCATCGACCATTTGAGCGCGACCATGTGGCCGCCGTTATCGCGCACCACGCCCTTGGGCTGGCCGGTCGTGCCCGAGGTGTAGAGGATGTAGAGCGGATCGGTTGCGGCGAGCGGCACGCACGGCGTGCTCTTGCCGGCGTCGAGCGCGGCCTGCCGCAGCGACGCCCAATCGTGATCGCGGCCGGCGACAAGGCCCGCGCCCGCCTGCGGCCGTTGCAGGATGAGGCAGGCCTGCGGTTTCACCTTCGAGAGCGTGATCGCCTCGTCGAGCAGGTTCTTGTAGGTGACAATGCGGCCGGGCTCGAGGCCGCAGCTCGCCGATAAGATCAGCTTCGGCGCGGCGTCGTCGATCCGGGTCGCGAGTTCCTTGGGCGCAAACCCACCGAACACCACCGAGTGGATGGCGCCGATGCGCGCGCACGCGAGCATGCCGATAACCGCTTCCGGCACCATCGGCATGTAGAGGATCACGCGGTCGCCGACGCCGACGCCCAAGTCCCTGAGGATCGCCGCGAGCGTCGCGACTTCCTGGAGCAGGTCCGCGTAGGTGAACATGCGCTTCACCGCGGCGAGGGGGGAATCGTAGATCAGTGCCGGCTGGCTGCCGCGCCCGGCCGCCACATGCCGATCAACCGCGTTGTGACAGGTGTTGCAGGTCGCTCCCACGAACCACCGGCCATAAACGCCGGCGTCCGGATCGAACACGCGCTTGGCCGGCTCGTACCAGTCGATGGCTCGCGCTGCCTCTCCCCAGAAGCCTTCCGGATCGCGCTGGGCGCGGGCATAGACATCGAAATACCGGCTGGTGACCCGGTCTTCCATGGCGACCTCCATGTCGGCGCCCGCGGTTTAACAAATCATCGCCCGCGGCCGCGCGCGGCCCGATGCTGGGACATACGCGCTGGGGGCGCATTGATCCAGATCACAGGCCCCGGCGCTGCCCGCGGCCTGCGATCGCCCCATCAGAACGGAATCCGGCCGGTCAGCGTCTGCCAATACATTTTCCAATCGCCCATCAGGCTGTAAAGCGGCTGGCGGAACGTCGCCGGGCGGTTGCGCTCGAAAAAGAAATGGCCGATCCAGGCAAAGCCGTAGCCGCACAGCAACGCCGCGACGACCCACAGCGCGTTGATGGTCGCCACGAAGAAGCCGAGGCACAGCAGCGCCAGCGACGAGCCGAGGAAATGCAGCCGGCGGCTGGTCCGGTTCGCGTGCTCGGCGAGATAGACCGGGTAGAAATCGTCGAAGCGCGCATAGCGCCGGGGGTCCGAGGCGGCATTGCTCATGACGAGCTCTCTCATGAGGGGGCGTGGCAGGGCATTGTCGGCTCGTTTGAACGGTCCCGCAACCTGATAGGCTTCCCTGGGGGCCGATTGATCGCGCCCCGTGGCGTTCGCTAGGCTACGGCCTCACCTCCCGGGACAGCCTCCATGGCACAGAACCCCTACGACACGGACCTCGACCGAAACCCCGCCAATTTCCAGCCGCTCACGCCGCTGCTCTTTCTCCAGCGCTGCGCCGAAGTCTTTCCCGACCACACGGCGATCATCCATGGGGCGCGCAAAACCCCCTACAAAGATTTCTACGCGCGCGCACGACGGCTCGCCTCGGCGCTGACCAAGCGCGGCCTTTCCCGCGGCGACACCGTCGCGGTGATGCTCGCCAACACGCCGGCCATGCTGGAGGCCCACTATGGGGTGCCGATGGCGGGCGCCGTCCTCAATACGCTCAACACCCGCCTCGATGCCGCGATCATCGCCTTCACCCTCGACCACGGCGAAGCCAAGGTGCTGATCACGGACCGCGAGTTCTCCCGCACCATCAAGGAAGCGCTGGCGCTCGCGAAATCGAAGCCCCTCGTCATCGACTATGACGATCCCGAGTTCACCGGCCCGGGGGAGCGGCTCGGCACGATCGATTACGAGGAGTTCCTGCGCGGCGGCGATGCGGATTTCTCCTGGCTCATGCCGGACGACGAATGGGACGCGATTTCGCTCAACTACACCTCCGGAACGACCGGCGATCCGAAGGGCGTCGTCTACTCCCACCGCGGCACCTATCTGCTCGCGATCGGCAACGTGGTCACTTGCGCCATGGGCAAACAGCCGGTCTATCTGTGGACCCTGCCGATGTTCCACTGCAACGGCTGGTGCTTCCCGTGGTCGATCTCGGTCCTCGCCGGCACTCATGTGTGCCTGCGCCAGGTGCGCGCCGGGGCGATGTACGACGCGATCGCCGATCATCGGGTGACCCATCTGTGCGGCGCACCGATCGTGATGGCGACCTTGCTCAACGCGCCGGCGGAGGAAAAGCGTCCGCTGCCGCATGTGATCG
>Ga0153928_1000374_pt1 | contig 22813 bp, 19 predicted proteins | sample TSNJ012MetaG_FD_106656 | JGI IMG/M metagenome (GOLD analysis project Ga0153928, IMG submission 106656) | Attine ant fungus gardens microbial communities from New Jersey, USA - TSNJ012 MetaG | ecosystem: Host-associated > Fungi > Mycelium > Unclassified | place: USA: New Jersey, Wharton State... | reverse complement strand
TTTGGATTTGAGTTGGACATGACAGGGGTTTTTGATCAGCAGTTTATTGGTGATCATAATGTGCTTTATCGCTTGGATGAGGGGACTTATGCGGATTTTTGTTTTTTAAAATCAGAAGATGGGGTTGTGCTGGAAGTTTTTCAGTTCCATCCCCAAGAGGGCGTGAGGGAAGTACAATGGGCGCGGCCGGGGTATACCCATATTTGTCTTTGGGTGAAGGATATTTTTAGTGTATATGAGCGGTTGAAGGCGGATGGGGTTAAGGTGTTTTTTGAACCGGATGTTCGTCAGAGTCCCAAGGAACATTGGATGTTTTTGGAGGATCCGGATGGGAATTTGATTGAATTACAGGATTAGGAGGTATAAGATGGCACCATTACAGATATTACAGTTACGCAGTATATATGACATGCTTTCGCTGAAAGGGAAAACAGCTTTTATTACCGGAGCGGCTGGCGGTATTGGCCGGTCTTGTGCCGCGGCTTTGGCAGAAATAGGAGCGAATGTGGTGCTGATGGACATTCCTTCTAAGCAGGCTGTGCTGGAGGAAAATTGTGATGTGATCCGACGGGAATTTCAGGTTGATGCCTTTGGGGTTAGTGGGGATGTATCAGATGAAAGCGATGTAAAACGGATGATTCAGGAGGCCGTTGACCGGACCGGAAGGTTGGACGTAGTTTTTGCCAATGCCGGAATTGGCGGGAAGAATGATAATCCATCACAGATTACACTGGCGGAATGGAAAAAGGTCATTGATATTGATCTGACAGGGGTGTTTTTAGTGGATCGCGTTGCGGCCAATAAGATGAAAGAGTTGGGAAAGGGTGGGTCTATTATCAATACGGCGTCTATGTCGGGGCATATTATCAATAAAGGATCCCGAGCCGCTATGGAGCAGCATATGGTGGCTTATTCGACAGCGAAGGCAGGGGTGATCCAGTTGACCAAGTCGATCGCTGTCAGTTATGCCAAGGATGGTATTCGGTGTAATAGTATTAGTCCGGGGTTAGTTTTATCAGGGCTTCATGACGGGATGGATATGGCTGCACTAGAGGCATATGTGAAAGAATCGGTGCCGCTGAATCGGTTTGCTGCATTGGATGAAATTGTTGGAATTGTGGTATTTCTTGCTTCTGAGCTGGCTTCTTATGCGACGGGAAGTGACTTTATTATTGACGGTGGGGTTACGATTTGGTAAAGGAGGGATTGTGATGAAGATGAAAGCAGTTGTATTGTCAAAAGTCTATGATAAGGAGAATGAGACGCCGGGGGAAGTCAGCTGCATTGAGACAGAACGGCCGCGGATCATTGAGGATGATGATGTACTGATTAAGGTTGCTTATGCTTCTATATGCGGGTCAGATCCTCATCTCTTGGAGGGAGCCTTTGATTTGCCGGTGGGGGCCCCGGTTGGACATGAATTGTCGGGGACGGTAGAGGCACTGGGTCCCAAAGCAGTCTTAAAGAATTTGAAGGTAGGGGATAAGGTTACCGGAAATTTTTATCGAACTTGTATGAAGTGTGAGAAATGTCAGAATCTGAAGTCACAGTTTTGTGAACATGGTGTTGGCTGGGGAGCGGCCCATGCCCAGTACATTGTCTGGAAAGAGGAACAGGTTTATAAGCTTCCCAAGGACGCCCCGCTGTTAACCGCGGCGTTGGCGGAACCCTTTAATATTTCCGTGCATGCGGTGGAATTAGCTGATTTTAATGTGGGTGACCATGTTGCTGTTTCCGGGGCTGGTGGAATTGGCCTGATGGTGACGCAAATATTGAAGAAATGCGGTGCCGGTCGGGTGACAGTGCTGGAGCCAATGGAGGCAAAACGGCAAAGAGCGGTTGAGATGGGTGCGGATTATGTGATCAATCCCATGACCGAGGGGGTTATGGAGCAGGTAATGGCGGTTACGGGTGGAGCTGGTTTTGATGCGATCATTGAGGCTTCCGGGAATGGTATGGCAGCTAAAAATGCGCTTGATCATGCCGGACGAGGCGCCCATGTGGTATTTATGTCGATGTATCGTGATGATTTTGAACTAAATATTAATTTGTTGAAATATTTCTATTGGAAAGAGCTGCGGATTCAGGGAATGTATCTGGCACAGTCATCTTTTCAAAGATCGATTCATCTGCTGCCGCAGATGAATTTAAACCCGGTAATTGAAAAAATATATACGCTGGATGAATGCAAACAAGCCTACGCAGATCAAAAATCCGGAAAATATGCCAAATTGATATTTGACTGCAGTAAATAGAAGAGGAGAATGCACATGATGCAAAATGTTACAAACGCTTTTTCATTGACGGGAAGAGTTGCCCTTGTTACCGGCGGCGGCAAGGGGATTGGGAAAGGTTCGGCAGAAGCGCTGGCCCAAAGTGGTGCGGATGTGGCAATTATGGGGAGGGATGAGGCAGCACTGAAAAAGACGGTGCAGCAGTTAACAGCCTATGGTATCAGATGCAGATACTATGTAGGGGATGTGACTAAGCAGAAGCAGGCAAAAACAGTGGTTCAAAAGGTTGCAGAAGATTTCGGGAAACTGGATATTCTGGTTAATAATGCAGGTATAGCAACACCGTTTGATGCTATGTGCGAGGATGATGACAAGCTTAAAGATTGGTATCATGTGTTGGATGTGGATTTGAATGGAACTTTTCTGATGTGCCATTATGCAGGGCTGCAGATGAAGAAACACGGCGGCGGGAAGATTGTCAATATTACATCCAATTCTTCGCAAATTGTTAATGTGCCGCAGAAAAGTTGTTCATATAATGCCGCAAAGGCAGCAGCGGACCGGCTGACTAAGTGTCTTGCATATGAGTGGGCCGGTTATGGTATCCGGGTGAATGCGGTTGCACCTGGCTATACAGAAACTGATCTGGTAACAGGGGTAAGGGATGAAGGGGACACCAAGGGGTGGATAGATTATTGGCTAAGCCAAACCCCTACCGGAAGGTTTAATAAACCGCTGGAGATTGGTGCAGCAGTGGTGTTTCTGGCCAGCGATGCAGCGGATCAGATTACTGGGGCAGTGTTGACTATCGATGGAGGATACATGCTGGCGAAATAGAAGGAGTCTTGTATGGATAAAGAACAATATCAAATTGAAATGAATGGGATTACAAAGAAATTTGGTGGTGTCACTGCGCTTAACAATGTTTCCGTAAAGGTCAGAAAAGGTGAAATACATGCACTAATGGGAGAAAATGGCGCCGGCAAGTCTACGATAATGAAAATTTTGGCGGGTGCCCTGCAAAAAGATTCCGGTGAAATCAAGATCGGCGGTCAGCCAGTTGATATTAAAACTCCACTGGATGGTATGAATCAAGGGATTTCAATTATTTATCAGGAATTGATGTTAGTTCCGGATCTGTCAGTAGCCGAAAATATTTTCATTGATAAATTAGGTAAAGAGTCCAAGTTGATCAATTACAAGCAGATGAATCAGAAAGCGCAGGAATATCTGGATGCAATTGGTTTTGAGAGCATCCGGGCTACGGCAGAAGTTTCGACACTGACGATTGCCCATCAGCAAATTGTAGAAATCTGCAAGGCCCTGTCCCGAAAAGCGTCCATATTAATTCTGGATGAGCCCACGGCAGTGCTTTCTAATCAAGAAGTTACATATCTCTTTCAGTTGCTGCACCAACTAAAAAGGGAAGAGGTAACAATCATATATATTTCCCACCGATTGGAAGAGGTGTTGGAATTGTGTGACAGAATCACAATCATGCGGGATGGTACTTACATTGAAACGTTGAATGTAAGTGAAGTAACAAAAAAGGAACTGGCTAACAAGATGGTGGGACGGGATTTACAGAATTATTATCCGGAGCGTCATGCCGAAATAGGTCCGGTGTACTTTAAGGCAGAACATATCAATCGGGGCAGGAAGGTACAAGATTTATCTTTTGAAGTGCGAAAAGGAGAAGTTCTTGGCATTAATGGATTGGTGGGTGCAGGAAGAACAGAGACAATTCGGGCAATCTTTGGTGAAGATAAAAGAGCTTCCGGCAAGATTTACATTGATGGTGAGGAGGTGACGATAAACTCGCCCCAGGATGCGGTTAAACACGGAATCGGCTTGCTTCCGGAAGATCGTAAAACCCAGGGAGTCATTCTGAATATCCCCATCCGTAATAATATTACGCTGGGCTGTATGAAGCGGTTTCGGGGATTTATGGGGGCGATACAGGTTAAGAAGGAAAGTACGTATATTGACGATATGGTAGACCAACTGTCCATTAAAGTCGGTCAGATTGACAACAATGTTTCCAGTCTTTCGGGTGGAAATCAGCAGAAAGTAGCGATTGCAAAACTGCTTGCTTCTCAGTGCCGGATATTATTGCTGGATGAGCCCACCAGAGGTGTGGATATCGGCGCGAAAAGGGAAATCTATAAGATTATTAATAATATGGCGGAAAAAGGATTTTGTGTGGTTTTAGTATCTTCCGAAATGGGTGAGGTTATCGGTATGTGTGACCGGATTCTGATCATGCGGGAAGGCGAGATTAAAGGTGAGCTGCAAAAAAGTGAATTCTCAGAGGAAAGCCTGATCGGGTATGCCATGGATGTCAATGGAGGAAAGACGGATGAGCAAAGTGAAGACAGAGAATAATTTTGAATTGAAAAAATTTATTGTTAAGAATAATGCCGTAATGATTTTTATTCTGTTGGTTGTCGCGGCAAGCTGTATGTCATCCAATTTTCTTACAGTAAACAATATTATGAATGTGGTAAGGCAGCAAGTACCATATGTTCTGGTGGCAATTGGCGCCATGCTGGTTATGATGACCGGCGGAATTGATCTGTCGTCCGGTGCGGTTCTGGGAGTTGGAAGTTGTGTGATCGCACTATTTCTGCAGAAACTGCAGATAACCGGTGTGAATGGATTGTTAGTTGGATTGTTGATCACGGTTATAGTGGGAGCAATTTTCGGAGCCTTAAGCGGGTTTTTGGTTGCATATTGTAAAATTGCTGCATTTATCGCTACTCTGGCGGTGATGACAATTGCTCAGGGGGCGGCATATATTGCCACTAATGGACAGCCGGTCCGGCTAAAAGCAGGTACACCAGCCGCAGATGCGATGATCAACTTTGGAAAAGGCAAATTCTTAGGTATTCCTCTGGGGGTATATGTGGCATTAGTATTCATTATAGTATTCTTGTTTATTGTTAAGAAGACAGCATACGGGCGATTGTTAATTGCCTGCGGCAGTAATGAAGTTTCAGTCCGGCTGTCTGGTATTAATGTAAAAGGGTATAAGCTGACGGCATACATCATAGCCGGTGCGCTGTCTTCGCTGGCAGGAACCTTTGTAACCTGCCGTGCTGCTTCGGCAACGCCGTCAACTACCGGCGGCGGATATGAGCTGGATGCAATTGCGGCAGTAGTGATCGGCGGTGCCAGCCTGGACGGTGGAAAAGCTTCCGTCCTCAATACAATTATTGGTGTATTCATTATGGCGATCATCGGAAATATCATGAACTTAATGAGCATTGCCGCATATCCGCAGAAAGTTGTGAAAGGTGTCATTATAATTGCGGCGGTTTTATTACAGAAAGTAGGAAGCAGAAGTCGGGAAGGTTGATCAAAACAACAATCATATTAAGAAAGGAAAAAAGTGATATGAAATTGAGAAAATTAATAGTAATGATAACATTGATCAGTATGGTTTCAACAATGGCAGCATGTGGATCAGGCAACGGCGGTTCAGATGATACCACAGATACTAACACAGCAGCAGATGATGCGGTAACTGAAGATACAGCAGCTGACGAGGGTACAACCGCGGCAGATGATACCACAGCAGATGATACCCAGGATAATACGGCAGCAGCCGAACAATCCGGTCTCCATGAAATATACACACTGACCGAAAGAAATGCACTGAGTGGTTTGGTTTCACTGGATTACTCCGACCGTTCGGATATTGATAAAGCCCTGCCAACAGAGGAAAAGAGTGATTTAACGATTGGTTTATCCATGGGACAGACCGGCAGCGAATTCTTCACAGCAATGATCGATGCCTGCCAGGAAGCCTGTGACAAATATGGATATAAATTAGTCTGGACCAATGCAGATGGAAATATATCCACTCAGAGTGCAGATGTGGAATCGATGATCACCTCTGGTGTTGATGTGATTATCTTAAATCCAATGGATGTTACAGCATCAGAAGCGGATGTTCAAGCAGCAGTGGAAGCAGGAATACCGGTAATCGGTACAGGTGTTGATTACCCGGAATCAGTTCCGGTTATCACGTCTATTCTGGCAAATAATTACTTTGGCGGCTGGGAGACCGGTATTTATCTGGGTGATTTCTTCAAAGACCAGCATATTAAAGCGGCAGCACTTTTGGGCATGATGGGGCATACCATCGATGAAAGTCGTATCAATGGCATGATTGCAGGAATTATCTATAAACGTGCCGAGCAAACGGGAAATGCTTTTGCCTCAGAAGAAGATGCTTATCTGGAAGCAAATGAGATGTTTAATGAATTGCGTTCAAATGGCAGCTTAAACAGTGATAAATGGGACCTTGAAATCGTTGCCCAGGGTGAAGGAAGCTGGTCTATTGATGGCGGATTGGCAGCATCAGAAGATATTATTGTGGGACATCCGGACATTAATCTGATGATGTGTTCCTGCGACCCGATGGGACAGGGGGCAATTACGGCAATTGAAGGCGCTGGTCTGGAACCGGGCAAGGATGTTTATGTGGCTTGTGCCGCTGACGGCGGAAAGGAAATATTTAAATTATTGGAAGACGGCAAAATGCAGGTAACCGGATACAACTGCCCATATCTGAATGGATCGTCACCGGTTGATCTGATCTATAAAATTTTTGAAGAAGATTTTGATGCAGCGAACCTGCCGGCAGCTACCGATTTACCAACAGGATGTATTACCAAAGAAAACTGGAAAGATTACTATGACGAAAATATGGAATATTGTAAGCCGATTGTCTTTGAATTTAAATCAATTGACCAGTTGAAATCAGAACGGTCTTAATGTGACTCAGCAGGAGATAGAATATGGAAAAAATGAAATCCGTATATTATGCGGCCGAACAGACGATTGCGATACGGGAAATTGAAGTGCCGCCGGTACTGCATAATATGGTGAAGATCAAAACAAAATATGCAGCGCTTTGTGCAACGGATTTACATATGGTAACCATGGGCGTGCTCGGTGCCAAACCGGGCATTGGCCTGGGTCATGAGGCAAGTGGTGTGATCGTTGAAGCAGGATCGGGAGCTTTGCAGGCAGGATTCATGATTGGTGATAAAGTAGTGACTGCTCCCACCGCGGTATGCAAAAAATGTTCCATGTGCAAACGGGGGATGGAACAGTATTGTGAACATGCAGTTCCTATCAGTGCCTTTAGCGAATACATCGTAACAGATGTCAGTGCAGTATTTAAAATTCCTCCGGATGCGGATCTAAAGCGCTATGCTCTGACCGAGCCAATGGTCTGCACCATCCGTGCCATGGATTTGGCTCAGATTAAGCATGGCCAGACCGCAGCGGTATCCGGAATCGGCGGAATTGGTTCGATTCTTTTGAATATGGTATTGCTTTCAGGTGCAGCCGGTATCACCGCGATCGAGCCTGTATCCGAAAAGAGAGAATTGGCACTTCAAATGGGTGCAGCTCATGTAATAGATCCTTTTTCGGAAGACGTAAAAGCACGGTCCATGGAGATTACCGGTGGAGAAGGATTTGACCATGTATTTGAAGTTTCCGGTTCACCTAAAGCAGCAGAGATATGCCTTGATATTTTGGCCCATTGTGGTAAGATAACTTATTTTGCCGTATTTCGGCCTACCTATGAAATGAAATTAAATTTATATGACTTATACATGAAAGAAGCCAATATCCAGACCGTGTTTATGAACCATTGTATCTTTCCCAGAGCTATTCAATTGATGGAACGGGTACAGGCAGATCAGATTATTGGCAAAGTCATGCCTCTGGAGCAGGCTATTGAAGCATTCAGTCTGTTTCAAGAATCAAAATACCCCAAAATACTATTGGAATGTTAAAGGAGGCATAGGATGATAGATCAACAGGAAGTTATGCGATTAAAGGAGATGGCGTATCAGATGCGGAGAAACCTGATGACGTTATGCGGAACCTTTGAAGGTTCTGTTCATATTGGAGGAGATCTTTCCATGACGGATATAATGATTGCATTATATCACTACGGATTAAATGTGGATCCAACTGACATCAAGATGCCTTCCAGAGACCGGTTTATCTTAAGCAAAGGCCATGGTGCGGTAGGTATGTACATTGCCATGGCACTTCGGGGATTTTTTGACTTTGATGAGATTCTGCGTACCTATGGTCAGCTTAACAGCAAATATGGTATGCATCCATGCAAAGTATATCTTCCGGGTGTTGAAACATCTTCCGGATCTTTGGGACATGGACTGCCAATCGGCTGCGGTATGGCTTATTCGGCAAAAGTAAAGCGGCAGGAGCATCGTGTGGTAGTCCTGCTTGGTGACGGCGAGTCGCAAGAAGGCAGTAACTGGGAAGCAGCACTTGCGGCACATCAATTTAAACTGGGCAATCTGGTGGTATTTATTGACCGCAATCGTCTTCAGTTAGATGACTTCACTGAAAATCAAATGAGTATGGAACCCTATAGTGATAAATGGTCGGCATTTGGCTGGAATGTAATTACAGTCGATGACGGCAATGATATGGCTCAGCTGGCAGCTGCGATCGATCAACTGCCGGCAACCGATTCTGATGTGCCAACGGCAGTAATCTGCAGCACCGTAAAAGGAAAGGGGATTTCCTTCATGGAAAATAACCCCGACTGGCATGCCGGATCAGTTAGCAAGGAAGATATGGAGCGAGGTATAGCAGAATTAGCGAATGATTGGAATCAGGAAAGGGGCGGGTGATTATGGGTATCACATTTAATTTTGGTGAATTTGCAGCGTCCCGGACCGTATGCGGCGACACGCTGCGGGAAATGGGTGAAAGAAATGAAAATATATATGTCTTGACGGCTGACTTGATGCGTACCTGTAGTGTGAAAGGGTGCAAGGAATCTTTTCCTGAACGATTTATCAATGTGGGTATTGCTGAGCAAAATATGTTTGGCATGGCTGCCGGGCTGGCATTAGAAGGGAATATACCTTTTATCACTACAATGGCAACCTTTGCATCAATGCGTGCTTGCGAGCAGCTGCGGACAGATATCTGCTATCAGAATCTGAAAGTCCGCATTATTGCCAATAATGCGGGGCTGACATCCACAGGCGGATCCACCCATAATGCAATGGAGGACATTGGGGTACTAAGGTCAATGGCGAATCTGACGATTATAGTTCCGGGAGATCCCGGGATTGCCAAGGACATCTTGCTGGCGGCGGAGGATATTCCGGGTCCGGTTTACCTGCGGCTGGCAAGGGGAAAAGGTGAACCGGTAGTTTACCATCCCGGTGAAGTAGATTATAAAGTTGGCAAAGCGATAGAAACCAGGCGGGGAAAAGATGCTGCCATCATTGCCTGCGGCGTTATGGTAGCGCAGGCCGTGGATGCGGCGAATATACTGGAAAAAGAGGGGATTTCCGTTCGGGTAGTGGATATGCATACAATTAAACCAATCGATGAAGAAGCAGTTCTTCAGGCAGCAAAAGAAACCGGTATTATCTTAACCCTGGAAGATCACTATACCATCGGGGGCCTTGGCAGTGCTGTTGCAGAAGTCATAGCGGATAATAATCTGACCTGTAAGTTCAAACGGATGGGCATTCCACAGGTATTCCCCGGATTTGGCGATGGGCCGGAACTTTACGATTTCTATGGCTTTGGTTTGACCGGTACTGTTGACACTTTGCGCACGATGTTATAGAAAAAATCGTGGAAATGTCTTATTCATTTATGGAAAGATGTTAAAGCTCAATCAGAATTGATGCTGTCAACAGCTTATTTTACAATTACTTTAGATAACAAACAGACAAACAAAATGAAAGCAGAAAGGAGTTTATCATGGCAGAAAATTTAAATCGGTTGTTGGATCCCCGGGGATTTCAGGAACGTGAGGTGATTCAATTAGCTGAACGTGTCAGCCTGAACGAGCTTAGGAAGGGAAAAATCCTGTTTTATAATAATACAAAACTGGGATTTTGCAATTATTACACTGTTTTTGACCGGATAAAAGAACATTTGCAGGAATTAGGAATTACAAATTTCGTAGAGTATACGGAAACTGTGCGGGGAAAAGATGCACAGAAATTAGGTGAATATGCTGCAATGTTAGCAAAAGAAAAACCACAGGCAGCGATTGTTGCATTTGGTGATATGGGAACATCTTCTTCCACCACCGTACTCAGCATCGCCCTGGAAAAGCTGGGGATTCCCACCGTCTACATGACGGCACCTCCCGGAACCGGAATCACCGAAGGTGTTGGCTTATATCGGGCCGGTCAACTGTGTCTTTGTTCGGTTGATGTATATCAGGCAAGCACTGTTAGTGAAATTCAGACAGAGGTTGATAAAAAATGGGATTATATCATCAAATCTCTGACCGCCAACGGAAAGGAACTGGAAAAACTGGCAAATATCGATGCCAAAATGGATAAGATAGCTCCGGCAGAAGATGGACTGCTCCCATTTGCCCTCTTGTCAGAAGATTTAGAGGCAAAAGAGCCGGGCGCATACATAGAAGCCGTAAATGATTACTTTAATGCGGAACACTTAAGCGATGGCTTACCAATCATCCCCCCTACCGAAGCACGCTACCGCAAAATGCTGGAATATTGCCCATTTGATGAAGCAATGGTTTTATGCGACCCCAGCGGCCCAAGCGGAAGATGTGTCACAGTTAAGGATGCAGCAATTGCTGCGGTTATGGCCGGCTGTAAGCCAAATGCAATGCCGGTTCTGATTGCCGCTTTTAAAGCGCTGAATAGTCCGCTGTATAACCTGAACCAGTCCGTAACAACATCCCATCCGGGGGGGAATCTGGTGCTGGTATCCGGGCCGATTGCCCAGGAAATCGGAGTTTCCGGCAAGCAGGGATGCTTAGGACCGGGTTATCCGGCTAATGCAACAATCGGCAGGGCAGTGAATCTGGTTATCATGAACGTATTCCGTTCCGTTCCTGGTGTCTGTGACCTTGACTGTCTGGCATCTCAGGCAGAATTCACTTATTGCTTTGCAGAAGAACCCGAATTGGCACAGTGGAAGATGATCAATGAAGAACATTTTGATGCCCAAACCAGCACCGTTTATGTATTAAAGGCCGAACCATTACATGATATCATTGATTTCTTAAGCTTAAATGGACACGATCTGCTGGATACCATCACTGCCTGCTGCACAACCCTTGGCTCAAACAATGCTTATATGCCGGGACCGTTGATTGTCTGCCTGACTCCGGATCACGGAATGATGCTGAAGAAAGATGGCTATACCAAAGAAATGATTCAGGAGCATATTCATCGATATGTATATCATCAAGTACCAATGGTACGTAATAGAGGGCTGGTACCGGTAAGACCAAAAGAATGGGAGAACAGACATCCCCTTCCGGTTACCCGTACTCCCAAAGACGTGGAAGTTGTCTGCATCGGCGGGCGTGGGGGCCATTCAGGTGTGATCCTGCCATGGGCGCTGCATAGTGAAGGATGTGTCGAAGCAATTCGCCTTCCGGATGAAACTGTTGCTAAATCCATCGAAGATTTTAAAAAATAAATCAACATCATAAAACAGGAAAAATAAAACGCTTCAAGAGGCAGGAGAGGAGAAGGGTAATGAGTTATGAGACAAAATATGATGTAATTGTCTGTGGCGGCGGTACATCCGGCTGTGCAGCTGCGATTGCCAGTGCCAGAAATGGTGCCAGGACATTGCTGATTGAAAAAACAGGAGTATTAGGAGGTCAGATGAGCCTATCCGGACCACCGGGGTTTGCCTATGCCAGATTATTTAATCCACAGGGAAAACGGGATATCGGCGGCATCGTAGCAGAAACCTATCAGCGGCTGCTAAACAGCGGTCATGCGCTGCCGGAATGGCGAAGCAAAGTGCGTTCAAAAGCCGGTTACACATTCTCCTATGTTGACCCGGACTGGTGGGTATCAATGATGTTCGAAATGATGGAAGAAGAAGGTGTAACCTTACTCTTGGATTCATTAGTAGCTGCCGTAGAAAAAGAAGGCGACAGTGTCACCGGCGTTGTTGTGGAAAATGCCAATGGTCGAAATGTTATTTCCGGAAAGGTTGTGATTGATTGTTCCGGTGAAGGATATGTAAGCATCCAGGCAGATGCTAAAACCGAATGCGTGGACCGTGAAACAATTCAGCCCCACACCCTGGCCTTCACCGTAGATGGCGTAGATTGGGAAAAACTGCTAACCTACATCCGCACAAATCCGGACCAATTTTCCTTTAAACAGTTAATATTTCCTTATGAAGATACCAACACCTTGGAAGAAGTTCAAGAGATGTACCGCAAATGCTATGATATCAAAGAACTTGGTGAGATTATGGGCTTTTATGAATTGCGTGATATGGCATTAAAAAATGGCGACTGGCATCCCTATTCCGGCGCAGGTTTCTTCCTCACTCCGAGAGAAGGCGGTCACATCCAGGCTCATTTTCAACATTCTTCTCAGGTGGATCATGCACTGCCAACTGATGCATGGGATCTAACCAGATGTAATATAGAGTGCCGAAAGCAAAACATGATAGCATGGCGGTTCTTTAAAAGATATGTGCCGGGATTCGAACATGCTTATATCACTAAAACCTGCACCGAGCTTCGGCTAAGGGAAGGTCCGCGTATTGTCGGCGAATACATATTAACACGGGATGACGTAGAAGAATGCAGGCAATTTTCGGACGTTATCGGAAAAACATCCTTCAAAGCCGGCGGCTATCATGTTGCCGCAATGGACACCCTGGCAATTTGCCATGATGGCAAGAATGATATGGCATTTCCCCAAGATGGCGGCTCATACGATATACCGTACCGCTGTCTGCTCCCCGAAAAAGTTGAAAATCTTCTGGCGGCCGGCAAATGCGTATCCACCGACCGCCCAGCTTATTTGAGATATCTCCATCAGACCATGGTAACCGGACAGGCAGCCGGAACCGCAGCGGCACTTTCCGTAAAGAAAGGGGTTACTCCTCGTGAATTGAAAAAAGATATAAAAGAATTACAGGATACTTTAGTCAGCCAGGGAGCAATCCTCTTCGAGACAAGGTGAATATATAATGGGATATACCAATAAGATTTTAATCTGAAGGTATATCTCATTGTTTCACTTTATGGATCAGTAAGTCACAACAAAGCCGACAGTTTTTAAGAAGCAATTCAATCTCATCCTTAGTTGCATCATCAATATGTATTCCAGCCGAAGCTGAAATATTACACCCCAGCATTTCCGCCATATGTACAGCAAAAATGCGTGCTGCAAAATGATCTTTATGCTCAGGTACCGCCAGTTCATCGACAGCAACTTCCAAACTGCCATTAATATGATAAGCAACAGCTACGGCCCCAACATGAAAAAGAGTGCCTCCGCAAACTGTAACACTATAATCCGACCCACAGGAGAGGGCTGTTGCAGTTACTTCATAGCGGGTATGGGGGCTGACCGTTGCAGTATAAGAATTTGCCAGCATATCAAGAATTCCTTTCTTCAGTCTTAATTGCGTTGTCACTTAATTTAATTATACCGAAAGTTTTTTACTAAAACAATCAATAAACAAAAATGAAACCAAAAAACATCAGATTCAAAATTAAGGGGAGGTACTTATATACATCCCTGTGAGCTTTCAGTAAAACAGAAATTTGTCGGCAAATAAAAAATTAATGAAACCCCGGGACGTTTTTAGAGAAATGAACGTCTAATACATAGAAACATGGAAAATCATGTTGCTGTACGTACAGAGTAGAAAGTAGAAAGGAATTATTATGGATGAATTGATAAAAGAAGCCAAGAAGGGCAATCCAGATGCATTTACCCAACTTATGCAGTTGCAGATGCAAAATATGTACAAGGCTGCACGAGCTCTTTTGGACAATGATGAAGATATAGCGGATGCCATTTCAGAAACCATTTTGACCTGTTGGGAAAAAATCAAGCAATTAAAGTATGAGGAGTATTTTCGCACGTGGATGACAAGAATTCTTATTAACAAGTGCAATGATATTCTGCGGAAAAAGGTAAATCTTTTTTTCACAGATGAGATACCGGAAATACCTTCCTATGATACGAGATTTGAAAATGTCGAATGGAAGGAAGCACTTAACGTGCTTGATAAAAAGTATCGACTGGTAATAATGCTTTATTATGTGGAAGGTTTTAAGACAAGTGAAATCGCCCAGATCCTTGATATCCCTGACAGTACGGTAAGAAGCAGACTGGCAAGAGGCAGAGAACGGTTGGTAAATGAGTATGATCCTAAAAGGAGGGAAACAGTATGAGCAGACGAGATATAATAGAAATATTGCAGATGGAAGTGGAAATTCCGGATGCAGTACAAAAAAAAGCAAATCAGACATTTGATAAAATCCGTGAGGATAAAGTTGAAGTTGATGCGGATGGCAAGATTATTCCGTATGACAAAATTAAGACAGTTTCAAAATTTTCTAAAAAAAGAATCGGTATTATTGTAGCTGCGGTTACACTTACGCTGGCAACAGTAAGTGTGGCAGCTGCGTATCTGAATTGGGGTAAGAGCCTTTCAGAAGGATTACAGGCAACGCAGGAGCAAAAGGTTCAAATGGAAGAAAACAACATGTCGACATTTGTGGATCAGGCATGTACGGATCAGGGAATTACGATAACAGCAGTGCAGAGTATTACAGACAATTATTATACACATATTGCTTTTAAAGTAGAAGGATATGAACCGGAAGAGGGGGTTCAGCCAGACTTTGAAACAATGGAGGTAACAGTTGATGGAAAAGACGATTTTAGTTCCGGAGGAAGCTTTTATGATGGTTTAGTTCAGGGTGCGGACGGGGGAGTTGCCAATGCAGATGGAACACCTTTGGATACAGATGAAAATGGGGGACTTATTGAGCATTATGTAATGGATGATGGCAGTTTGGAATATCGGATTACTTTAGCTAACGCTCATGAAAAGGGTTATTTTATAAACAAGCCAATTCATGTGGAAATCTATAATTTAGGGACTGTTTCAAAAGCGGAGTATTTTAATGAAATAGAAGGTACATGGTCATTTGATTGGGATTTGCAGGGTTCTGAAGATATGAAGGAGTGTACACTGAATATACCACTTGGAGATACGGGTGCAACGGTTGTAAAAGCAGAGCTGTCACCTATCTCGCTCCGGGCAGAGTATGAATTCCCCAGGCAGCAAGTGACAGATACCGGTTTAGATGAGAATGATGAAGAGATAAGTTTTGATTCATATGCGGAACCACCGCAGCTTTCCGGTGTTAAAATGAAAGACGGTACATTATATCCATTCATTTACCTGGGACCGGGAAGTTTAGGATACGAATCAGAAGATACAGATATCTACATGACCGCTTTTGCAATTGACCGCATTATTGATGTGGAGCAGGTCGAAAGTTTATTGTTTATAAAATCATATCCGGAGGATGAGGAGCCATTAACTGAAGATAATTTTTATATTGTTCCGATTAAATAACAGGTGTAAAAGACATTGGCTCTATTAAAAGAGGAAATGGACGGTAGAATAGATAGGGAAAAAAGGTGATTGCTAAATCAGTAAAAAAAGTATACAATAGCCTCATATTATATGTGTTCGAACACATGGGGGTAATCATGAAAGTAACGATTAAGAAGATTGCTGAGGTTGCCGGCGTATCCAGGGGGACTGTGGACCGTGCGTTAAATCGCCGGACGGGTATTAATGTGGAGGTTGCCGAGCGGATCATTAAAATTGCCGAAGAGCTGGGATATCAGCCGGATTTAGCAGCGAAGGGACTTGTGGCCAAGCGCTATACACCGAAAAAGATAGGAATCCTGCTGTATGCAGAAGGGAATCCGTTTTTTGAAGAGGTCCTGCGGGGAATTTATGATGCCCTGGAGGAGTTGAAAGTGTTTCAAATCGAAGGTACGATAAAGTTTACTAAAGGTTTTAGTGTGAAAGAGCAGTTGAATAAACTGGAGGAATTTCGCCGGGAAGGAATCGACGGCCTGGTTCTTACACCGGTCTATTCGGAGCTGGTAGCGGACAAACTCAAGGTCATGAAACGAGAAGGAATTGAAACCGTGACAATCAATACGGACGTGGACGAGGCAGACCGAATGGCATATGTGGGCTGTGATTATATTAAAAGTGGAAATATTGCTGCCGGCTTACTGGGACTTATGAACACTGGGGGCAAAGAGCGCATAGCTGCGGCACTGGGTTCTCAGATGGTATTTGCTCATGCTCAGCGGTTGAAAGGAATTATTGATACCTTAAGAAGTGATTATCCGAATATCAAGGTTACTGATATCATTGAGCACAATGACGATGAAGAGGTGTCTTATCAGATGCTGAAAGGATTGCTTCAGAAAAATTCGGGGATTACGGGTATCTGCTTTGCTGCCGGTGGTATAGAAGGAGGGCTCAGGGCAATTAAGGAATTGGGCATGGGGGGAAAGCTGCGGGTGATTACCTATGATATGATTGATGTGGTCAAAGAAAATCTGGGAGAAGATATTATCTCGGCTACTGTTTGCCAGGAACCATACAAACAGGGGTATCAGGGGGTGGATATTTTAGGGAAGTATTTGCTTACAAAAAAATATCCCAGTGAAAACTGTTTGTATACTCAGGTTTATATAGCTACAAAATATAGTTTATGAAAAAATTGTACTTTTGTATAAGGCGGACGGGTCAAGAGCCCATTCCACCAGAATGCATTGGAAGCTGCTGACGGCTTCGTCGCATCGAATCACTAAGGCGGTGAAAATTTGCTAAAAACGCTCCCAGAAAAGATAAACTCGCTGCGCTCAGACAGTATCTTTTCTGGGAGCAACGCGAATTTCCACTGCCTAAGTGATTCTGATACTCCTGCAGATGTCAGCAGCTTCCAATGCATCCTGGTGGAATGGGCTCTTGATCCTGAAATCATTTTTTACAGGATAGTGTTCGAACACGTAGAGCAAAATATTCAAAAAAAATCTCGTTTTGGAATGTTTTTTGTGCATATTAGGGCAATAATTTGGTGGAGAGAAATATTCAGATATTATATTATTATATAAAGAGAAATCGAACAACACAAAAAGAAAATAGCAACTTTAGTTGAACTAGGAATTCAAACAAAAAATGACAGAATATGAAAGAACAGTTTATATTATTCTTCTTACACTGCGGGGAAGAAGAATAATTTCAAACTAAACGTGTTCGAACACGAAGGAAGGAGCAAAACTATGACATCGAAAGAACGAGTAAAAAGCGCTTTTGTGCACAAACAGCCAGACAAGGTACCGTTGGATATCGGAGGAATGTCCTGCTCTCAGATGCATGTTACCAATGTGGCAAAGTTACGGGAATATTATGGTCTGGAGCAACGGGCGATTAAGACCTGGGATGTCTTTAGCATGGTAGGGTTGATTGAAGATGATCTGAAGGATGCAATGGGTGTAGATGTAGAGTTTATCAAGTCCTATGGAGGCATGTTTGGCTTTAAGGATACGGGAAAGTGGAAAGAGATGAACTATATGGGTATTGATCTGTTGGTGCCGGAAGGTTTTGTGTATGGTGATGATGGAAAAGGGGGTCTGTATGTGTATCCTCAAGGGGATAAAAATGCTCCCCCCAGTGGTCATATGCCGGCGAATGGTTTTTATTTTGACAATATTGAGCGCCAAAAGCCCATTGATGAAGATAACATGAATGTGGAAGATAATTTGGAAGAATATCAGGCGGTGGCTGAGGCTGAGCTTGAATATTACCGCAAGGAAGCAGAGAAATACAGAGGGAGTAATCGGGCGGTTGTTCTGGATGTAGGCGGATCGGCCCTTGGTGATGCAGCATTTGTACCAGGACCAGGATTGAAGGATCCAAAAGGAATAAGGACTGTTACTGGCTGGATGACAGCGCCGCTGCTTTACCCTGAATATACAGCGGAGGTTTTTGACCGACAAAGTGATATGGTAATTGAGAACTGGAAAAAGTTCAATGAAATCGTTGGTGATATTGCAGATGTAATCTACATATGTGGAACGGATATGGGAAATCAGCGGTCACGGATGTGCTCTGCGGATACTTTTGATGAGTACTATACACCGTACTATCAGAAAATGAATGACTGGATTCATGAGAATACCAACTGGAAGACATTGAAACATACCTGTGGTGCAGTATTTGAAGTAATGCCCCAGCTGATTAAAAGTGGTTTTGATTCGGTCAATCCCGTGCAGTGCTCGGCTGAAGGTATGGACCCGAAAAGATTGAAAGCTGCTTATGGTAAGGATATGCTTTTCTGGGGTGGCGGTGTGGATACCCAAAAGATACTTCCTTTTGGCAATACGGAAGAAGTAAGAGAGCAGGTTTTAAGGCGCTGTGAGATTTTTGCCAAAGGCGGCGGATTTATCTTTGCGGCGATCCACTGTATTCAATGCAATACCCCAAGGGAAAACATTGTTGCCATGATTGATGCAGTGCATGAGTTTAATGGGGGATAAAAATTTTATGAAGGAGTGAGTTTTTCATGGAAGAGAATAATATTGTAGAATTTAAAGCGCAGAAGAAGCCATTTATCAAGCGAATTACTGGTACCTCTGAATTTAGTGTGTTTATTGCACTTTTGATTCTGATAGTTGTGATGAGCTTTGCCAGTCCGGTTTTCATGACGCCGACAAACATTTTCAATGTACTTAACCAGATTTCCCGGTATGGTATTATCGCAGTGGGGATGAGCCTGATTATCATTTCCGGAGGTATTGATCTGTCAGTGGGGTATGTAGTTGGGATTACAGCATGCCACTGTGCATATCTAAGCTCAGATGCAATCAGTATGCCCTGGCCGGTGATCCTGATCGTCATTCTGATAATGGGAGCGCTGATTGGCTTAATTAATGGGCTGATTGTTACAAAGATGAATATTGTTCCTTTTATCGTTACCCTCGCAACGGGGAAGATTCTTTCCGGCGCTACGCTGTTGCTCACACAGGGACGTCCGATATTCTTCAAGTCTTATCTGGCGCTGCTGGGCGGTGGTTATATCGGTGCTGTGCCGGTGGCAGTTATCGTAATGTTTGCAGCAGTTGTGGCGGGGACCATATTTACGGCCAGAACCCTCACTGGCCGTAATATATATGCGATTGGTAATAACGAGCGGGCGGCGACACTTTCTGGTATAAAGGTGAAAAAACTAAAATGCCTGACGTATATTATCACCAGTACACTGTGTGCTTTATGCGGCATCATTGTTGCAGGTAATCTGGGCAGTGCTGATGCAGCGCTTGGTAAAAACTACGAGACCGATGTTATCGCGGCCGTTGTCATCGGCGGGGTCGCCATGAGCGGTGGTGAAGGTACTGTGTGGGGGTCTCTGATTGGTGCGGCGATTATGGGTATTCTGAAAAATGCATTTGTTTTGCTGGGAGTATCTGCTTACTGGCAGTCTATTGTTATCGGTATTGTTATTGTCGTAGCTGTGGCATTAGATAGCTTCAGAACGGCATCAGCGGAGAAGGTGCATCGGGAAAATGCTGCTAAAATCGCAAAGGAATCAGCAAAACAAGAAAATAACCCCAAATAGTAATTTGTTAGAATGAGTAATTATGAAACGCAGCAAAAGGTAATCTGTAACTTTGTACAAGACCCTTTATGTACTGTCACATTCACAATTAACAGCACTTTTTAGCTAAAAGCGGACGAGACAGTCACAGCGGGATTGTAAATACATAAAAGGCGAAATAGAAAAGGAGGCAGCTATGAAAAGAATCTTAGCACTTGTATTGGCACTCGTTATGGTTATGGCATGTTTGGCAGGGTGTTCTTCCGAGCCCCCCACATCAGGTGAGACCAAGAAGGAAGAGAATGCGGCAGATGCTGACACTGACACTGGCGCAGATGACACAGAGGCGGCTCCGGAGGCGGAGACATCTGAAGATAATGCGGCAGAACTGACAGCGTTGTCTGCAGATCTTCAGACAATCTATGACAAACTGGACCATAAACCGGTAGCAAATGACACTGGAAAAGAGTTTAGAATCGCAGTACTTTGCGTTATGAATAACTCTTTCTGGTATGACGTTGTAAATGGAATTGACGAAATCACCAAGCTGATGGCTGACCCAAGTTACAATTGTAAGGTTGAAATGATTACCATCGAATCCCATGATGGACAGTTGTTTGCTGAAGCAATCGATAACTGTGTTACCATGCAGTATGATGCAATCTGTACGGTAGGTACATCTGAAGCGATCATTCCCGCAGTTGACCGGGCAACGGCAGCAGGTATTCCGGTTTATACCTTTAATTCTGATGTAAATGAGTCTACCCGGGTATGCTTTACGGGACAGGATCTGTATGCAGCCGGTGTTAAAGCCGGAGAAACGATTGTGGATCTGATTGACGGAAAAGGAAAAGTTGCAGTTATCACTGGTTTCTTTACTGTTCCGGCTCATGAAGACCGTCGGCTAGGCGCAATGGAAGTGTTTGATAAGTATGATGATATTGAAATGGTAAGTGAAGTTGAGGATCATGACTCCAACGACGAAGGATATAACTATACAAAAGACTTTATTACAGCGAATCCTGATTTGGCAGCTATCTATATTACGGCAGGCGGACAGCAGGGTGTGACAAAGGCACTGGAAGAATTGAATATCAAAGGCCAGGTTAAGGTAGTTATGTTTGACTTCATGGATGAAGTTATCGATGCACTCTATAATGGCAGCGTTCAGGCTACTATCGGTCAGGATCCTTATGCTCAGGGAGCTAATCCGGTATGTCTTGCTTACAACCAGTTAGTAACTGGTAAAGCGGAAATAGAAGGCAATGACTTTACCAATCTGGATGTTGTGACACCTGACAATGTTGCTGAATATTTCCCAAGATAATGGCTTTTAAGGCAATATTATGTGTTTCATAGATTGCCGGTCTCGCCATAGGCTGGCAATCCGGGATAGCCCCGATTTTCTTTTCTTTTCGATATTTTAATATTACAACCTTGTGGAGGTGCGGGATGAAGGAGAAAGTAATTTATAAAATCACCGGTGTAACAAAGGAATTTCCCGGCGTCAAAGCTTTGGATAGTGTGGACCTGGAGATTTGTGAAGGTGAAATACATGCCATCCTGGGTGAAAATGGTGCGGGGAAATCAACCTTAATGAATATTCTTTCTGGTGTTTATAGCCCCAGCGAAGGGGAGATAGAGTTTTCCGGGGAGCCGGTGAAGCTAAAAAGTCCGCTGGATGCACAACGCATTGGCATTGCAATGATTCATCAGGAATTATCTTTGTCAGGTGCTTTGAGCATTGGCGAAAATATTTTTCAGGCGCGTCTGCCGAAGAAGAAAACGGGCTTCCTGGATATGGAAAAGCTGCGGCAGGACAGTCATAGATATCTGCAGGAAGTAGGGCTTGGAGGATTAAATCCGGATATCAAAGCACGTGATATTAATGTTTCTCAACAGCAGCAGGTGGAAATTGCCAAAGCATTGTCGATGAATTCGAAAGTGCTGATCTTAGATGAGCCGACATCATCGTTGACCATTGGTGAGACGAACCGACTTTTTGAAATCATGCAGGGATTGAAGGCTAAAGGTATTACTATGCTGTTCATTACCCATAAGCTGGATGAGGTCATGCGGATCAGCGACCGATTCACTGTTTTTCGTGATGGGTGTAAGATTGGCACTTGTAATACAGCAGAGTCATCAATGGAAGAGATGATTACGATGATGGTGGGCAGACAGTACAGTAAGAAGTATGTCAGGGAACACTATATGACCGACTATTCAAACACGAAGAGAGTGCTGGAAGTGGAGCACCTGAATGTGTCCACTAAGGTTTTTAATATGGGTTTTGAGCTTTATGAAGGTGAAATCCTTGGAATCACCGGACTTGTCGGAGCAGGACGAAGTGAGGTTCTGCAGAGTGTTTTCGGCGCGAATAAACGAGACCGTGGTATTATTAAAATCGATGGTAAGGAAGTGCTCATTAAAAGCACTTTGGATGCCATTAAGAATGGCATGGGCCTGGTACCGGAAGGAAGAAAGCAGCAAGGTATTCTGGCCAAACTTTCGGTAAAAGCCAATGTCTCAGTGGTAAACCTGCGTTATATCCGGGGAAAACTTGGTTTCCTAAGTAAGAAGATGGAAGAAGCAAAGGTGCTGGATTATACGACTCGGTTAAATATCAAAACCCCAACACTGGAGCAAAAGATTACTAAACTAAGCGGCGGTAATCAACAGAAAGCAATTATTGCCAGATGGCTGATGAATAACCCGAAGATTTTATTTTTAGATGAGCCAACTCAGGGAATTGATGTAGGGACTAAGACAGAGATTTACAAAATCATTGATTCACTGGCTAAGATGGGGCTGAGCATTGTCATGGTTTCTTCTGAAATGGTAGAGAATATCTCACTTTGTGACCGTATTATTGTTATGTACGAAGGACGGGTAACGGGAGAAATCCTACATAAAGAAGCTACTGAAGACAGAATCATGACATATGCTTCTGGGCAGGCGGATGCGGTTTAGCAATATGCCTAGTACATTGAAGAATAAATAATGAGTTCATTCGCTGAGGATGGTTTTTCGAGAGTGCAAATGAAAAAACGTAGGCGTAGCGGGCTACGCTGAGGCTTTTTCGTTTGTGCTCTCGGAAAAT
>Ga0153928_1000373_pt1 | contig 22848 bp, 22 predicted proteins | sample TSNJ012MetaG_FD_106656 | JGI IMG/M metagenome (GOLD analysis project Ga0153928, IMG submission 106656) | Attine ant fungus gardens microbial communities from New Jersey, USA - TSNJ012 MetaG | ecosystem: Host-associated > Fungi > Mycelium > Unclassified | place: USA: New Jersey, Wharton State... | reverse complement strand
GTAAGTTCTACAATAAAGGGGATGACTAACCTTGTCAACCCCTTCAAATATGGAACTTAGTCCTCAGTATGGAATTTAACTTTACATGTGGAATTTACATTTTCACTCAACCTTCAAACAATAAAACCTCCTGCTCCCACAAGGCATAGTACAATTTTTTCTGTTCCTGGATCCGGGCCTGGCCGCCGGTCTTTTCCGTCACCTGGGCAATCAGCCGGGAAAATTCTTCTTCCGGCACCATCAGGGTAACGGACACCTGGTCGGTATACTCCGTATCCAGAATCTTTACCCGCAGCTGTCCGGCCAGATACTGGATCTTGCCGATCCCAGGATAATCAGTGGTGATCTGCAGCTGCCGGCCAGGAGCTTTTTCAATCACCACACTGTGCTTAAGTCCTTCCTGCACTGCCCCGGTATAAGCCCGGACCAGGCCGCCGGTACCCAGCAAAGTGCCGCCAAAGTATCGGGTCACGACCACGCAGATATTACGGATTTCCTGTCCGTTCAGTACCTCCAGCATCGGCCGGCCGGCCGTCTGACCGGGTTCGCCGTCATCGCTGCAGCGCATCGTCTCACCGCGTTCACCAATGACATAAGCCGAACAGTTATGCCGCGCGTCCCAATATTTCTTCTTCATCTCATCAATAAAAGCAAGCGCTTCTGCTTCCGATTCCACCGGTCTGGTCGTGGCAATAAAACGGGATTTTTTTTCAACAATTTCGCCTTCCCCACCCTGGTACAGCACTTTATATTTGGTATTCATTGACAGTTCTCCTTATAACATTGCGGTTTTTGGGGATATACTATATGATAACAGGATTTCTTCAATAAGTAAAGTTTCGCTGCGGAATCGTTGAATTGTGAAAAAATATTTGTTATAATGCTAAATAAGGTTTTTCTGCCAGCAGAAATTCCAAAGGAGGGTTCTATGAATTACGGAAAGCAAGCAACTGAAAAAAAGATAAAGGCGATGAGTTCCAAGTCCGGTAAATATTCCACTAAAATATTTCTGACCATTTTCAAGACCTGCTTTATTCTCATCTGTTTTTGTATTCTGGTGCTTGGAAGTATTGCATTTGGAATGTTTAAGGGAATCATTGATGCTGCGCCGGACGTTAATGTGGACAGTATCGTTCCCATCGGTTATGCCACTACCGTCTATGACAGTGCCGGGAATCTGACCGATACCCTGGTCACCGCCGGTTCCAACCGGGAGGAAGCCACTTATGACGAGCTTCCCCAGGATCTGATCGATGCCTTTGTGGCCATCGAAGATGCCCGTTTCTGGACTCACAACGGCATTGACCTGCGCTCCATCACCCGGGCCGGCGTCGGCATCCTGACCGGTGAGAACCGCGGCGGCGGCAGCACCCTGACCCAGCAGCTGATCAAGAACAATGTCTTTAACGGCGGCATGGAAACCAGCTTCGGTGCCAAAATGGAACGTAAATTACAGGAACAGTATCTGGCCATCCAGCTGACCAAGTCCATGGACCGCCGGCAGATTATCACCAACTATCTGAATACCATCAATCTGGGCAACAATACTTTAGGGGTAAAAGTTGCCGCCAGAAGATATTTCGATAAAGAAGTATCCGATCTGACCCTTTCCGAATGTACGGTGATTGCCGGCATCACGCAGAATCCGTCCCGCTTAAACCCGATTACCGGACGGGAAAAAAATGAAGAAAAGCGAATCGTCATTCTGCAGTATATGTATGAGCAGGGCTATATTACCAAGGCGGAACAGGAAGCTGCACTGGCGGATAATGTCTACGACCGGATTCAGGATGCGGATACCGTCTCCAAGGAAAATTCCACGCCTTACAGCTATTTTACGGACGAGCTGACCCAGCAGGTGAAAGATACCCTGATGGAAAAGCTGGGTTATACCGATACCCAGGCCCACAATCTGCTTTACAGCGGCGGCCTGCAGATTTACACCACCCAGGACCCGGCACTTCAGGCCATCGTTGATGAGGAAGTGAATGATCCGGCCAACTACTCGGCCGCCCGGTACTCGGTTGAATACCGCCTGTCGGTGGAACGGGCCGATGGCACTACCGAACATTTTTCAGAGGAACATATTAAAAGCTGGCATAAAGATGTATTAAGAGACTATTTTGACGGTCTGTACAACAACGAGGATGCCATTCAGTCGGATATTGACGCTTTCAAGGCTTACCTGCTGGCCGAAGAGGATTCGGTTATTGGCGAACGGTTAACCAAGACCCTGCAGCCGCAGGTTTCCTTTGTTATCATGGATCAGAAAACCGGACAGGTCAAAGCCATCAGCGGCGGCCGCGGAGCCAAGACCGCCAGCCTGACCTTAAACCGGGCGACCAGTACCCGCCGGCAGCCGGGGTCTACCTTCAAGGTGATCACCTCTTTTGCCCCGGCTCTCGATACCTGTGGCGATACTCTGGGTTCCGTTTATTATGATTCCGTCTATACCATTGGCAGCAAGACCTTTTCCAACTGGTACAGCCAGGGCTATCAGGGGTATTCCAGTATCAGGGAAGGCATCATTTACTCGATGAACATTGTCGCGCTCCGTTGTATGATGGAGACGGTAACGCCACAACTGGGCGTGGAATATGCCGAGAATTTTGGGATTACGACCCTGACCCCGCAGGATGTAACGGCATCAACTGCGCTGGGCGGCGTCACCTTGGGTGTTACCAATCTGGAATTGACCGCCGCTTACGCTTCGATTGCCAATGACGGGGTTTATACAAAACCAATTTTCTTCACCAGGATTCTGGATCACAATGGAAAGATTTTGATCAATAATGAACCGGAGACACGCCGGGTATTAAAAAACAGTACTGCGTTCCTGTTGACTGACGCGATGAAGGATTCCCTGGTCAGCATGCGAAAATTTGGTTCCAGTGTCGGTTCAACCAGTACCAGGGCCAATATTCCGGGTATGTCCAATGCCGGAAAAAGCGGTACTACCAGCGCTAACAATGATATCTGGTTTGTCGGTTACACCCCTTACTATACGGCGGGTGTCTGGGCTGGCTGTGACAGCAACCAGAAGCTGACCGGGCAGAATGGGGGAACCTCGTTCCACAAGGATATCTGGCGCAAGATTATGATCAGAGTTCACGACGGATTGCCGGATATCGGTTTTCCCGTACCACACAATATTGAGACGGCGGTGATCTGCCGCAAGTCCGGCAAACTGGCGATTGCGGGCGTCTGTGACAATGATCCCCGGGGTAATGCCGCCTATTCGGAATACTTTGCCAAAGGAACCGTTCCGACGGAAGTCTGCGATCACCATATCCTGGCAACGGTATGCGCCTCCAGCGGTTTGCTGCCGGACACCTGGTGTCCCAAAACCAGCCACATCCGGATTGCGATTCCGGCGGGGGAAGAAGGTTTTACCGGCGACTCACAATATGCCATGCCGACATCATATTGTACCGGGCACAGTTCCATTATTATTCCCGAGCCGGAGCTGACGGATGGTGATCCTGCGGAGACGATCGGGCCGGGTGGGAATAATTCCAATCAAAATTCCATGCTTGGACCGGGATACAACAGTTCGGGAACTTCTTCCGGCGGTGATAACGGAGCCAGTATCTCACGCGGACCGGGACTGGACAACTAGGACAGCGAACCAGGGGATGTAAAACGGGCATATCTGCCCCGTCTTGCATCCCCTGGTTTTTTGCCTGGTATTGGCTTACTTCATCTTCGATTTAAAAATCAGTGTTCCCATATATCCAAAAACCAGTGCTCCGGCAATTCCAGCCGAACAGGCGGTCAGACCGCCCTTAAAGATTCCCAGCAGTCCATCGCTGCCAAGTCCTTTTAGCACTCCTTTCCACAAAGCGTTGCCAAATCCTAATAACGGTACTGTGGCGCCGGCTCCGGCCCACTGGGCAAACGGTTCGTACAGGCCGGCACAGCCCAGAATTACGCCGGTCACCACCAGCAGAACCATAATTCTGCCCGGTAACAGTTTTGTCTTGTCCAGCAGGATCTGTACTAATGCACAGATCATACCACCGACGACAAATGCTCTGATATATTCCATCTCATTGATCCTCCTCGTTCTATGCGCCCGGACCTTCCAGAATGACCCCATGGGTGATACCTGGAATGCTTTGTCCTTCGTTGTAGCTGACGGTTGACAGTAATGCTCCTGTCGGCAGATATAATACCCTTTTCCAGGTTCCGTCTAAAAGCTTTGGTATAATAAAGGAACACAAAGTTACGGCCGCGCAGCCGCAGCCACTCCCGCCGGCATGAGTATCCTGACTGTCTTGATCATAAATTTCAATGCCGCAGTCAGCATGTTTTCCCGCCAGGTCGTGGTCATCGTGTTTCATAAAGTCCAACAGAATCTTCTGACCTACTTCACCCAGGTCACCGGTGATAATCTTGTCATACCAGTTGGCATCAATGCCGAAGTCTTCAAAGTTCTGACAGATGGTATTCCATGCCGACGGTGCCATGGCGGCGCCCATGTTCATGGAATCTTTGGCACCCAGGTCGACCAGTTTGCCGGTGGTGATTCCGGCCACCCGGATATTGGAATTATCTCCGATTGCCGATAACACTGCCGCACCACAGCCGGTTACGGTCCAGCTGGAGCTCTGTGGGCGCTGGCTGCCATATCCCAGGGGAAAGCGGAACTGCTTTTCGGCAGTGGCAAAGTGACTGGATGCCAGTGCCAGTACCCGGTCGGCATGTCCGGCATCAATACACATGGAACCAAGGCTCAAAGCCTCTCCCATGGTGGAGCAGGCACCATATAGGCCAAACAATGGGATATCCAGATCCACGGTACCAAATGAAGTGGCAATTAGCTGCCCCAATAAGTCGCCGGCAAACAGGTACCGGATATCCTTGCGGTGTACATTGCCCTTTTCCAGGGCCAGGTCGGCGGTCTGCTTTTGCAGAAAGCTCTCGGCCTGTTCCCAGGTTTCGGCTCCGAACATCGGATCTTGTTCGACCACATCCATGCTCTTGCCTAGCGGACCCTCCCCTTCTTTTTTTCCTGCAATACAAGCTGTACTGGTAATATATACCGGCCGTTCAAACTGCAGGCTTGCTTTTCCTTTTTGCATCTTATGTCCTCCTTCCAGTCGCCCAGATTAAAGCATTCCGCTTAAGTTTAGCAACCAATAACCCAGTCCCAGAATCCAACTGGTAAAAATTCCATATAAAATGACCGGACCGGCAATGGTGAAGATCTTGCTGCCAATGCCGTATACCTGGCCTTCGACCTTGTATTCAATGGCCGGTGCCACAACGGAATTGGCAAAGCCGGTAATCGGCACTAACGCACCGGCACCGCCCCATTTGACGATCTTCGGATAGATATTGAATCCGGTCAGAACGATACTGATTAAAATCAATTCCAGCTGTGTCCATGTTGCCGCCGTTTCCTGATCCAGTCCCCACAAGGTCATCATCCCATTATTCATCAACTGTCCGACGGTACAGATGGTACCGCCGGTGATAAAAGCCTTGAGCATCGTTAACCACACGGAATGTGTGGGGGTCATCTGTTTTACATACTCATCATATGCCTGTTTATTTAACTCCATTTTCTTGCTCCTTTCGTACCGATGTTCTTTTTATCCCATGCCTCTGGCAAAGTAAATCAGGGAACCAAACATTTTCCCCAGTCCCATGGCCAGAATCATATACCGGATCCCGACGGCCAGATTTACCCGGCGGATCAGGATCGGATATGCCTTCAAGGTTTCCGCCAGTGACATCGCCAGACAGCCGACAAAGATTCCCACCGACAATCCAAACATGCCTAACGTCAGTGACCCGCCAAACCGGATGGGAAGCTCATAAAGATCGGCGATATTTCCCAGGATGCCACCCAGGATAATCATTGTTTCATATAAAAGAATGTGCATTTTGGTATCTGTTCTGCCAATCACCCGTGGATACACACCGATAATAACGAGGAATGCAAAGATACCGGCAGCGACAATGATGCCAGAACTCAGCCCGATAAAAGCCAGAACAATCGGCAATAGACTATTGGACATCAATCTGCTGCTCCTTCCTGCCGGCATTCTGGATCAGCGTCTTACTGATATCGGTTTCATAAGTACGCATCTCCACTTCCAGCGGAGTCGGGTCGGTATTTAGTTTCCATTTTGCAAAGTGATTGAAGAATACCAGGATTCCCAGCCCCAGGCCAATCGAATAGCTAAGCTCCAAAATCGTAAAGCCAGAGGATTCCTGACCGGTTACCAGCTGATAGATTTTACCAAAAATATCCTTGACACCGGCGTCATTGTTAAACGTCATAATCGCAAATGCGGCTCCGCAGAAGCTGATCGCACAGACGGCAAACGTTTTCAGCCACTGCCAGATATGGTTGGGCGGCGCCTGGGGAATAAAATCAATAATATAATCCACTTCGCCGATGCTGTTTACCTGGACAGATGGATCAACCGCCTCCAAAAGCCGGATCATTTCCATGGTGCTTTCCACATAACGCCAGGGCTTTTTGTCTTCCTTAATACTTTTTATTTTTACAGCATTACATCGGTTTTGCAGGTTTTTATTCCGGCAATACACCTTGGCCACATCTTTCACAAAGACATCGGCCTGTCTTACCTCGGTAATCTGCGAAACATTCAGATAAACGGTTTCTGCACCACTCATAGTATCACCCTTTGACAGTGGTGCTCCACCATGACTCCATCCGGAGTCTTCTTCTGCGTCATGCCAGACAGACAGAACCAGATCACTGCCGCAATTACACCAAGGCACAACAGTGCCGTTAAGATTCCTGCTTTATGCTTGCTAAACTCCATCGTTTATTCTCACTTCCTTTCCCGGTTTTCAGAGATTAGTATGGCTTTTATTGGCCCAGATATTCTCTCATCTGGCGCAGAATCTTTTTTTCTAATCTGGATACCTGAACCTGGGAAATGTTCAAATCCGCCGCAATCTGGCTTTGTGTCTGGTTCTCATAATATCGCCGGAAGATAATTTCCCTGTCTTTTCCAGATAATTTCAGCAATAATTCTTTTAAAATCATCTGATTCATCATCCGTTCCTGGGCCTCATCCTCATCCGGGATCTTGTCCATCAGACAGATATTCTGCTCATCACCGGTGCCTACCGTTTTGTATAAGGATTCCACCTCCGCCCCGGCTTCCAGGGATGCCGCCACTTCCTCACGGCTGACCCCTACTGCCACCGCCAGTTCCTCCAGACTAGGCTCGCGGCCAAGCCGGCCGCTAAGCTCCTCTCTGGCACTTCTGACCCGGATTCCCAGTTCCTTGATGGAGCGGCTCACCTTAATCATCCCGTCATCCCGCAAGAAGCGTTTGATCTCCCCGGTAATCATCGGTACCGCATAAGTGGAAAATTTTACTTCGAACGACATATCGAATTTATCGATGGCCTTTAGTAATCCAATCACTCCAATCTGAAACAAATCCTCCAGCTCATACCCCCGACCGGAAAAATGCCGGACGACACTCCATACCAATCCGACATTATTGACCACTACCTGATCCCGTGCCGCTTTATCTCCTTCGTGTGCCAGTCTAATCAGTCTTAAGGTCTCGTCCATACTGTATTCACCTGCCGATTTTCTTTGACATAGTTACCACAGTGCCCTGTCCGGGTTCCGACTCCACCTTTACTTCGTCCATAAATGCCGCCATGAAAGAAAAGCCCATCCCGGAGCGCTCGCCGCTGAGATCGGTGGTAAACAGCGGCTCCATGGCCCGTTTTACATCTCGGATTCCCACACCATGATCGCGGATGATGACGGTCAGATTCTTGTCTTCAATCCGGGCTTCCAGACAGATGCTGCCATTGCTGCCCTGATAGCCATGGATCTCGGCATTGGTTACTGCTTCCGAAACTGCGGTCTTGATATCATCCAATTCTTCCAGTGTCGGGTCCATCCGACTGGCAAAGACAGCGATGACCACCCGGGCAAACTCCTCATTTTTTGACAAACTCTCAATTTCCATGCGAAAAGATTCCATTTTCTTATCCTCCTGCTTTTTCCAAAGGTAACTGTCCGGCTAAGTTCCTAACCGACAATGGCTGCTTCTTTGGAATCAAAATGTTCAATTAACTTACTTACCCCGCCAATACTTAAGATCCGTCCCACCTGCGCTCCGACACCATAGATCGTAACTTTACCACCGTTCCCCGTCATTTGCTTATAACGGTTAAGCAGGATTCCAATTCCGGAAGAATCCATGAATTCTGTCCTGGTAAAGTCAAAGATGACTTTGTTAATGTAGTTCTCCGCCAGTAACAGATCTGTCTCATACTTCAGATTACGGCAGTTATGGTTATCCAGCTGCCGGGGCAGATGAATAATCAGAATTTGCCCCTTTGCTTCATAGGTAAAGATTTGTTGTGACATAATAAAATTCCCCCTATATCGACATATTTTTCTATTAAAACAAAAAAGATACTACAGTTTTCTCTTCTGTAGTATCTTTGATTCTTTTCTAATATCCCCGTTGGTTCTGAGCTGCCGCAGCGTACTCTGAATTCGGATAATTCATGATTACATCACCAAAATACTGGTTGGCCGTATCGGTATCTTCCAGACTCATGTAAATCAGACCGATCTGATAAATCACTTGTGGATTGTCGCTCTTAAGCTGCAGGCTGCGCTGGTAATAATCAATGGCCGAAGCGGTACCGCCTTGCCGTGCAAGTGCTTCATCACCCATCTGCTGCAGTACCTGCCAGCCATCCGCCGTCATCTCGTGGGCCAGCCAGGTCAATGTATCCTGAATAGTTTCATCATTCAGTACGGAAACATCCATTTGCGTATATAAGAATGCCGCCGTACGCAGATCCTTCTGCCGGTATGCATCAAGAATCTGAATCAACGTCTGATATTGCTTTAATACGCCGCCATTGTCATTTAATAAATTCTCCAGATTCTGCTCGGCGGTCTGTTTTGCCTGCTCGGCCTCGGTCATCCGGCGGTTCAGATCATCAATGGTAATGCTGCGCTGGTTCAACTGTTCCATATAGAGCTGCAATTCTTGATTATGCTCCACATTCAATGCTTCGCGGTTGGTCGGCATAACCAAAAAGAAGATCACCGCCACTCCCATGGCCAGTCCGACCAGAATGTTAAGAACCGACTGCCAGCCGGTATTCTCCCGATAGCTGGGGGGAATGATAATATCATCATCCTGCATCTGGCGGTGGGAAAAGGCATTCTTTATTTTTCTTTTTTCAATCTCGGCCCGGCCGGTATTCTCCTTCACAATGGCCATGTACCGCTGCGCCAGCGGGTTGAACATGTCTACCTTCAGCACCTGATACAGACACCGTCCGGCTTTGGTAAAATCCTCATGCAGCATATACAAAAGCGCCAGCAGTAATTGAGCTTTTATATAATTCGGAAACTCCGAAAGCATTCGCATCAACAGCAGCACCGCCAGGTCCTCGTTGTCGTTCTGGGCATAGATAAGGGCCTGGTTGAACTTCTTCGTCGCCTGATCCGCTGCCTCCAGATAACTCCGGCGGCCCTGGACTTCCCGCAGGTATTCCGCCGCCACATTGTCCTGCTCCTGCAGATTCAGGCTGAGGACCCATTGGACCATGGCCGCACCGGCTTCCCCGACCTCATCATAAATCAGACCGAGAAGGTTTCTGGCATCCGTATGGAATTTGTTGAACCGCAGGGCCCGCTTTAAAGCCTCTGCCGCACCGGTCAGGTCACGCCGCTTCGCTTTTTCTAATCCCAGATTATAATAGCTGTTGGCAATCTGGTGGTTTTTTGTGATTCTTATATCCATCAGTTGTTTGGCCTACTCTTTCTTCTCTTTCAAAAGTATCATCATCAGATCCGTCATATCGGTCAGATCTTCTTTCCTGATCGCCTCTTCTACGTCTCCTACTTCCAGACTTGGCTTAAAACGGTTTAGCTCCTCTTCGAAGTTCAGCATTGGTATTCCTCCTTACACGTTCATCAACGTCCTGATCTCCCCAATCAGATACAGGGAGCCGACAATACACAATCGGTCACTTGCTGTTTTTTGCTGCAAAGCAGCTGACAATGCCGCTTTTACATCGGCATAAGCCGTTACCTGTGGACAACCGTACTGCCTGAATGTTGTCAGTAAGATGTCGGCGGCAAGTGCCCGCTCATGGTTCAGATGAGTTACTGTTACCTGTGTGGGTTCCAGCTCCCGGCACAGAAGCTGTATCATGTTATTATAATCCTTTTCCGCCACTACGGCAAACAGTATCTGCAGATTCTTGGGATTTTTCTTTTGCATTTCCTGTATGGCCCGAATAAAGGCCCGGATTCCATCGGGACTGTGAGCTCCGTCCAGCCAGATATCATCACCGGCCGGTTCCATCCGGCCGGGCCAGTGAACCTGCCGCAGACCGCGCCGGTATATGTCCCGGTCAATCCGATCCAAACACCGTATATCGGCCATTACGTCCAATACCTTTACGGCCAGAGCCGCATTCATGGCCTGATAGGGGGCCGCAAAAGGCACCTCCTTATAACTGTCTCGCTCACTCACCGGAAAAGCCGGCGCATGCTGTTCCTGCGCCACCTGCAAAATCACCGCTGCGGCCAGCCGCTGATTATCATCATAAACCACCGGCACCCCCGGCTTGATAATGCCGGCTTTCTCACCGGCAATCTGGGGAATGGTATCACCCAGATACTGGGTATGTTCCAGACTGATGGACGTTATCACGGTACAAACCGGCCGCTCGATCACATTGGTCGTGTCCAGCCGTCCGCCCAGTCCGGTTTCCAGAATTACATAATCCGGCTGCCAGTCAGCATATATCTTCATTGCCATTAAAAATAAAAATTCAAAAAACGTAGGATGCTGGTATCCCCGCTCCAACATCGCCCGGGTCAGTTGGTAAACCGTTTCAAAAGCAGCGCCAAAGCGCTTCTGATCCACCATTGTTCCGTCCAGCAGGAAACGTTCACGAATATCGGACAGGTGGGGGGAAACAAAGGTTCCGACCCGGTATCCGGCTGTCGTCAGGATAGCTGTCAAATCAGCACAGACCGAACCTTTGCCATTGCTTCCCGCCACATGAATGATCTTCATCTGACGGTCGGGTTGTCCCATCTCTGACAGGAAATCCCGGACTTGCGACAAAGTATTCTTTTTTCTTGTCCAAAACGGTATTTTCAGCAGATATTCCTGCTCTTTTGGTATCATCTTCACATCAGTTCACACTTTCCCTAGAACAGTATATGCAATCTGTCCTCTTGTTATGACAGCTGGTCCAATCTTGCTTCTACCTGCTCCATCATCTGGGTATATTTTTCCAGTTTGGCTTTTTCTTCCTCGATTTTTGCCTGGGGTGCCTTGCTGACAAATTTTTCATTGCCCAGCATGCCGCGGACCCGGGCAAGCTCTTTTTGCAGATGTTCCTGCTCTTTGCGGAGACGTTCGATCTCTTTCGTAATATCGACCAGTTCGGCAAACGGCATATAGATGACGGCCTGGGGAATGACTGCGGACACAGCGTCCCCGGCAATCCCGGACTTATCCTTCTGCAGCACCACCTCACTGGCATAACCCAGCATCGTGAAGAATACCCGGCTGGTTTCGAACAGATCCAGCAGTCCCTGCTGTTCGGAAACCACATATACCCTGGCCTTTTTACCCGGCGGTACATTCATCGCGGTACGGACATTGCGAATCGCCCGAACCGCTTCCTTGATGGTCTCCACCACATTCTCTTCGGCGGCAAAATTCCATGCCTCCTGATACACCGGCCACTGGGAAATCATAATGGACGGCTCCTCTTCCTGCAGGTTGCAGAAGATTTCCTCTGTAATAAACGGAATATACGGATGGAGCAGCTTCAGTGAATGGATCAGTACCGTCTTCAGGGTCCAGATTGCCGCCGCCCTGGTGGTATCTTCTTCATTCCACAGACGCGGTTTTACCATCTCAATATACCAGTCACAGAATTCCTCCCAGACAAAGTCATAAACCTTTTGCAGGGCAATTCCCAATTCATATTTATCCAGATTCTCGGTCACATCCTTAGCCAGGGTGTTCACCTTGGATAAAATCCATTGATCTGCCTGGGTCAGATCGGCCGGCAATACCGCACTTTCCGCTCCCATATTCATCATAATAAAACGGGAAGCGTTCCATACTTTATTGGCAAAGTTCCGGCTGGCTTCGACCCGTTCCCAATAGAAACGCATATCATTGCCGGGGGCATTGCCGGTAATTAATGTCATTCGCAGCGCATCTGCACCATACTTATCAATCACTTCCAGTGGATCAATACCGTTGCCCAGGGACTTGCTCATCTTGCGGCCCTGGCTGTCCCGGATCAGGCCATGGATCAAAACCGTATGGAACGGACATGTTCCGGTCTGTTCAAACCCGGAGAAGACCATCCGGATAACCCAGAAGAAAATGATATCATAGCCGGTTACCAGCACATCCGTGGGATAGAAATAATCCAGATCCGCCGTCTGCTCCGGCCAGCCAAGCGTAGAAAACGGCCACAAAGCCGAAGAAAACCAGGTATCCAGCGTATCTTCATCCTGCTTGAAATGGGTACCGCCGCACTTCGGGCATTGTTCCGGGCTGTTTTTTACCACCACGATCTCGCCGCAGTCCTGGCAATAATATGCCGGAATCTGATGTCCCCACCACAGCTGACGGGAAATACACCAGTCACGGATTCCTTCCAGCCAGTGCAGATACGTCCGGCCAAAGCTTTCCGGCACAATTTTCAGTTCCCCGGTTTTCAATGCTTTCATCGCCGGTTTTGCCATCTCCTCCATTTTTACGAACCACTGCTGCTTTACCATTGGCTCAACCGTCGTGCCACAGCGCTCGTGGGTTCCTACATTGTGATTGTGAGGTTCTATGCTTACCAGTAATCCCTGATCCTTTAAATCCCGGACAATGGCTTTTCTGGCTTCATAGCGGTCCATTCCGTCATATTTGCTGCCGGGGCAATCAACCGTGGCATCATCATGCATGATACAGATCTCCGGCAGGTGATGACGCTTCCCGACTTCAAAATCGTTAGGATCATGAGCCGGGGTAATCTTAACACAGCCGGTGCCAAATTCTTTATCTACGTAACTATCCGCCACTACCGGAATCTCCCGGCCGGTCAACGGCAATTTAAGCATCTTGCCAATCAGCTCCTGATAACGCTCATCCTCCGGATTTACCGCTACCGCCGTATCACCCAGCATCGTCTCCGGACGGGTGGTGGCAATTTGAACGAAGCGGCCTTCCTCGCCAACAATCGGATAATTGATATGCCAGAAGAAACCCTCCTGCTCCTCATGATCCACTTCCGCATCGGAGATGGAAGTCTGGCACAACGGACACCAGTTGATGATCCGGGAACCTTTATAAATATAGCCTTTTTCATAAAGCCGGACAAATACCTCCAGGACCGCTTCCGAACAGCCTGCATCCATGGTAAAGCGCTCTCTGTCCCAATCCGCCGAGGAACCAAGCTTATGAAGCTGGTTAATGATCCGGGTCCCATAAACCTTCTTCCAGTCCCAGCATTCCTTTAAGAAGCCTTCCCGGCCCAGGTCACTTTTTTCAATGCCTTCGCTTTTCAGCTTATCCATTACCTTTACCTCTGTCGCAATGGCGGCATGGTCCGTACCCGGCTGCCACAGGGCTTCATACCCCTGCATCCGTTTATAACGAATCAGGATATCCTGCATGGTATTGTCCAGGGCATGACCCATATGCAGCTGCCCGGTGATATTGGGCGGGGGCATCACAATGGTAAACGGTGTCTTGTCCGGGTTTACTTTGGCATGAAAATATTGATTGTCCAGCCATTTCCGGTACAGTTTTTCCTCAATTTCTGCGGGGTTATAATTTTTCTCCAGTTCTTTCATCTCTTTGCATCCTTTCCTTACTCTTGCCCTGCTCTTTGGGCATACAGGTATACCCGCAGGGTGTTTCCTTCTTAGCAGCAGGGTTTAAAAAAACCCTCTATACAAGTCATCATCACTTGCATAAAGGGCGAATGAATTCTATCCTTCCGCGGTACCACCTTTATTATCCTGCCTCAGCCTTCTCCGGTCAAAGCAAAATCACTCATTTGTCCTTAACGGGGACATTGCGGGAATCAACTTCCGGCTCCGAAGCAACCTTCCAAAACATCCCCTGAGATTGTCTTTCAGCCTGTGAACAATCTTCTCTGACAGAGCGCCTTTTTGTACTCCTCTTCTTCATTGCCTTTGATTGGTTTATTTTCTATTAGTCACTATCATAGTGTTTTCTTTTCTTTTTGTCAAGTAGAAATCGTGCGGAACTCTACGCCATCCCCCGATATTCCCGTTTCCACTGCAGCAGCAGCTGGCTCATTCCCGCCTGCCGCTTAACCGGATCCTTTGTAAACAGCTGCTCCAGCTGTTCCATCTCCGGCGAAGCCGCCGCCTTTTCCCGGGCATCAGTCAGCATCTGCTCCCACAGTTCTTTGCTTTCTTCATTCACCAACAGCTGGTATTGGGATTTCAACACCAATCGGTCATCCAGCAATGACAGCTTATAAATCTGCTCCAACACCTTCTGATCGCCGTTCTTATCGTAAGCCTTTTCATACGCTTCCAAGGCTTCTTCAAACTGAAACCGACGGGCATGGCAAGAACCGATATTCTGCCAGATACGGCCGAAATAAATCTCATCCACGACCTGATCAGGCGAAATCTGAAGCAGCTCCCGGTACAGCTTCAATGCTTTTCCATACTGACGCAGTTCAAACAGTTCATCCGCCTTGCGCTTGCCAAAATCGGCCGGATGGAGTTTGCGCAGATTAACAATCAACTGCCGGTATTTGGCAATTTCCGCCGCCGTATAGTAATCACATTCCTGCAAAATAACTAACAATGCGTCATCCGGATTCTCCTCGTTTTTCAGCCATCGCTCCAGCTTCAGCGCCAAAAAACCCTGATTCAATTCATCACGCAAAAAAGTCAGGAGCTGCTCATTGACAAAATCATCCAGCACTAACAGCGGATTATTGTAAATGACGTAGCTTAGCTCCTGTGATGAATAAATAGGAAGCCCCAGTGCCTCGATATAATAAGGATGTTTCACCGACTCCTGCCGGCATAACCATAAACTCATAGCATAACCTCTTGTCTGATTTGGATCTTGCTGGCCGGGAATAATTCGCCAAAGCCCCGGTCTGTCAAAAGTACCACCATCGTCTGGTCATCCAGAAAAGATATCTGGATTCGCACCTTGGTCGTTCGGTTTGGCCGCTTGGGAAAGCCTTCCAGCGGCAGCCGGATCAGCCGCCTGGACCTGCCATCCAACGATGTCAGTAAAAAATCAATGGTATCCTGTTCATCCGGAATCACCTCCAGAATCGTATCACATTCATACCAGTTATCACCGGCGGCAGCCACCGTTACAACCGTGTCCTGCCCTTTGTGCAGCACATTCAGGGATACCGATGTCTTCAGCCTGCCGTCACAAATAAAAATGAACGGATAGGAAGTCTTATCATGCAGAAAATCAGCCGCCCGAAAAGCCGCTCCCCTGGCAAACAACACCGGTTCCACATAGACCTTGCGTTTGCTGCACAAAAATTTCATAAAGTCTTCCGCCCAGGCCTGCTGCTCAAATCCCTTTCCGGATAAAAATACGGACGAGTACAGCTTCCGCTGCAGCAGGCGCTCACCACAGGAACAAAGAATCTTGTCCGCCAGCCTGGCACCGGACGGAGTGTCCAGAATATCCAGATTAAACCCCTCTTCCATTGTTTCACATTCCGTAAATACCGTGGTTTTTTTTAGTCCTCGCTGCACCTTCAATTCATAGTAGCAAAGACCTTCCGCAGTCAAATGAAACAACCCCACCTGGTTATTCCAGATCTCCCGCTTCTGGCTCAGCACATAGTAGGTAAACGCCTCCGAACGGCTGATAATATGAATCCGTTTGCGGGGAATCTGCAGCTGTTCAAAACACAGGTATAATGTCTCAATCAATGCCGGTTCCAGTTTGGGTATCGTCAAAACCAGCTGGCTGACACTCATAGTCCCAAATTTCTGCTCCGGAAATTCAAGCACCTTTCCCAAAAATATCTTCAGCAGCTCTGCCGCCTGATAACGGGTTGCGCCTAACGTTGCCATTCCGTTCTTCACTGTCAGTTTTACTAATTTATCAACAATAATGCCGTCCCCAAACAGTGTATGGGCATAGGCATCCTCGCCGATATACCATGCATCCGTCGTTTTATGTTTGCAGATTACAGTCGGGAGCATCCATGATTGATCCTCTTCGGCACAGCATATCTGCATATATTCATCACACAGGTCGATTCCCAGCACCAGACCGTCCATCATATTCTTCTTTCCTCTCTTGGCCGGCTATTACACCAGACGGAACAATTCCTCCATCATCACACTGTCGGTCAGGTATTTTTTCATCTTTTCTTTTAATACCGCTTCCTCTTTTAACGCCAGGCACAGGCCCATCTCATTCAGTAACCTGTAACGGCTGTTCTCGTGCACTTTTGCGGCCGGCTCCGGGAAAATGCTGTCGGCCTTGACTAACAGCCGTTCTTCACCATACACCTGATATTCCAGAATCTCGCCGTCAAACAATACCTGCGGACACACAAACACCCCCTGATAGACCCGCCGGAATTCTTCATAATGATACTCTTCCTCATCCGGCAGAATCCGCACCAGCAGTTCCGGCCTGACATCCCGGTCACTTTTATATTCCACAATCACCTGCTCGCTCAGCGCCGACCGCATCGGAATCAACCGGGCCAGCTGTTTGAAATGAGCAAAGATCCGGCCCTCTGACAGCAACAGCGTGACCATGCTTTCGCACAAGTCCTGCTGCTCTCCAGTCAGAGCCTTTTGTTCGGAATAATATTTCGTCAGCGCCAACAAATAAATGGAGGGCAGCCGGCCTTTGTCACCAGCCCCCTGCAAAGCACCCTCCAGCCAGACAAATACTTTATCATCGGTAACACGGTCTTTTAGAAAATAATCCGCTGATTTTAAGGTAAAATATGCCCGTACGACATTCTCGCTGGTTTTCTTCCCCGACGCATACCAGTCAAAGACCTGATCGATCCGGTCCGTCTCTCCGGTAAAGATCATCTGGGCCAGCAGACGCTCCGGCATATCATAAACATCCACATGTTCCCGAATACCCTGGTTTAAAATTTTATACATCTGTTTGGCCGAACCATTAAAATGTTCACACAGATAATCCAGGATCACTCCGTCATACTTGTCCTGTGAAAACACATGGCAGGCCAGCTGCAGCAATGTCTCATCCTGGTCAAACAGCCGGTTTAAGATCATCTTGGTGCACAGCTTAAGAAGCCGGCTGCTGCGAATTTCCTCGCTGCCATACTGCCGGATAATCTCATAGGCTTCCCGGATATACTCTGCCTGAATCAGGGTTTCACACACTCCGGCCCGCTCTTTGCGATTCAACTCGTTCAGATCCAGTCGCAGCAGATAGTCCACTTCACTGCCGGCCACATCCTCTTTTGCCGCCATCTGCTCCTGATACCAGGCAATCAATGCGGACAGAATCCGCTTGCGGTATAACGGATTTAATCCTAATTCCGCAAAGGCCCGCTGCAACGTAAAGGCATCTGCTTCACTGGCCACTCCGCCGTGAAGGATATCTTCACATTCCTGCAGCCGCAGCATCGGGTGGTTGGGATAAATCTCAAAGCACTGTTCTTCCAGTTCTTTCGTATCCTCTTTTTCCATCGCCGGTGATTTGCGGTATGGGACATTGGTATAACGGTTTCCATAGGCATCCTGGAACAGCAGCACCGTATGCTCTAAAAACAGCGGTACATAAGCCACCCCATCCCGAATGGGGAAAGCATCTTCACTGTCCAGTTCTTCATAACGGACAATCACATATTTCATATTCGGATTTTTTAATCTTACCCGGTAAGACCGTAAAATCGACGGCAGCACTCTGGCCACCTTGTTATCAATCATCTCACGGTAGATCATCCGCTGGTACAGCACCACCAGCCGCCGGTTGATCCGGGACTGCAGCAGCTGATCCATGGTAAACTTCTCAATATCCCGCTCATACTGCTGATATAAAGTCGTCTCCGGCTTCATATATCGCAATATATTCATATACAGCAGGGAACGGGTCTCATCATCCAGATCCTTTTGATAGGAAAAATACAGCAGCACTTCCTTGGGCAGCAAATATGGATAATCCCGGGGCAGGGCATACAGATAATACTCATATAACCGCGTCAGGCTGATCCCGGCCTTAAGGGCATCCTGATACCAAGGAAAATACTCCGGAGCCCGCAAATCTCCTTTAATCAGCATGCAGCACACCGCTTCCAGCAGTGCTTTCGCCTCATACCGCTCATAGAGCCGCACCAGAATCCGGTAGTAAAGCGGATGATAATGCTTGGTATGTTCCGCCAGAGCGGCAATCCGCAGCGCCATCTCATGCCGGATCAGATCACGTTTGGCCGCAAAAAACATCACCTGCAGTTCAAAGGAATCCATCTTCGTCAGCAGGAATAAGTCGCGGGCGAACAGCTTCAGGCCCTCAGCGTATAAAAACGGGCTTTTACAGCCGTCCTTAAACATCTGACGCAGCTGTTCTAAAAGCCCGCCCGGATTCTCCTTCATACTGGGTTCTAATTTTAATAAAAGGAAGAACAGGTAATTCTGATTCTTATGTTCCAACAGCTGTTTTTTGATCAGGCGGACCAGGGTATCACGCTGTCCGTTCTGCTGTTGAATCAGATAGCACAAATACTGATAAAAACAAAATAATTCCACTTGTTCATGGCGGTTCGCCGCAACCCCGTCCCGGCAGCCTTCCAGTATCGTCTGCGCCCGGTCTTTTTGCCCGGATAACAGACTTAATTCCGCCTGCAGCAACCGCACCACCAGACTCTCATCATGATATTTGCGCATCTTTTCGGTTTCCTGGAGCATCTGATTGATCAGCAGCCGATTCTCGTATAGTCCGGTCTCATATTCCAGCCGCAGGGAAAGATACCTGGCCATTCCACGTCGCCAGACCGGCATTACCGGATGATTTGCCTGCTCTTCGCCCTGAACCTCCAACCGGATGGTCATAACCGAACGAATGGTAGTAATGGAAATCGCTCCCATATTTTTGCCCTTGTGCAGACGGGCCGGATTGATGACATAAACCACATGACATTCGCCATCCTTAAAGTCCTGGGTCTGAAAGCTCTTTTTCGGCAATTCGATAAAATCACCGTCAGCCAATACATCAAAGCTGGTATAACCCCAGGTACTGCTTTGCACCCGAATCACGTTTTGCAGCAGCTCCTGCTTCGCCTGAAAGCTTAACAAGCCTTCCTCACAGCTAAGCTCCACCGGTTCTTTCACTTTCAGGGAAACCAGAAATTCTTCCAGCAGATTGGACCGGTTGGAGTGGCCTTTCAGGCCATCATAAAGAGCCCGGATATGCCTGTCCTGCATAAACGGTGCGTCAATAAAATCCTGATATTCAAACAGACGCAAGGCTGTATCCATATCTTTTCCGGCCAGTTCCCCAAAATCAGCTGCGGTCTGCAACTGGCAGATAATCCGTCCCGAAACACCCCGGTCCACCCGGAAGCAGTATGTAATCTTTCGCTCGCCGCCATTCGTAACTAAGAAAAACGCGCCTTCGATCACATCTTCCGAATCCAGATGCGTCCCATCAACCTCATAGGTGATTCGATTGCGGCTGCCGCCAAAGGAAGAAGTATCCACCCGAACACGAACATTGGTAGAATATACCAATCCTTTCATGTGCAAGCCATGGGCCTCCGATATATACAGTTCTTTTCTGCTTATTTCACCGGCACTGACCGTCTCATCAATCTGTTCCGGAACAATCGTCAGCTGGGGAATCTCGGTATCGACAATCCCTTTGGCTAACCGGTTGATCTTTTCTCTCATAGTACTTCACCTGTCTAATTATTTCATTTATCTTAGCACATTTTGACTTGATTTAAAAGGAGTAAATTGGTATGATTAAGAAAAACTTAACGAGAAAAGAGATGCCGCCTTATGTTATCAGAACCTATGACCCTTTATAAGCTCATGAATCTCTATATGTTAAAGCAGGTGAATTTTCCCCTGACCAATGCTCAGCTTACCGATTTTTTCCTGAAGCACGAGTATGCCAGCTACTTTACCCTGCAGCAGGCCCTGGGTGAACTCAAGGAATCCGGGTTGATCCGCACGGACTCCACTCACAACAGTACCTTATATGCCATTACCGGCGAAGGTGAAGAAACCCTTCGGTTTTTTGGCAAGAATATCTCTCCTGCCATTGTGGAGGATATGGATGCTTATTTAAAGAATAACCGTTTCCGAATGCGCGACGAAGTAGGCACGGCGGCTGATTATTATAAATCGGTCAATCAGGACTATGTGGTGCACTGTGAGGTTCGGGAAGGCAAGGGGACTTTGATTGATCTGAATATCTCCGTTCCTGATAAAGAACAGGCGGAACTGATGTGCTCCCACTGGCGGGAGCGCAGTCAGGAGATCTATGCCTTTGTAATGAAGACATTGATGAAAGAATAAGGTTTAGAGACCCTCTAAGCACTGGCACACACTTAGAGGGTTTTATTCAAAGTACCGATTTTATTAACAGCAAAAATCCCAATATCAGCACCGGAATCCCCACTGCCACCCCAATCACGGTCATGCAAAACAAGATTCCAATGACCATCAATACAACCCCAATTACCGCTGAAAGCAGTCTCCCGACAAGGTTAAAAACCAATCCAATCAACAACCATATCAACCGAAAAGGCCAAAGTATAATTTCCATATCTTCACTCCTATGCTTCCTTTACTTCACCATATCCATTGGGATTCTTCTTCTGCCATCGCCAGGAATCCTGACACATCTCTTTGATACCGTGTTTTGCGTACCAGCCAAGTTCTTTCCCGGCTTTGGCCGGATCCGCATAACAAGCCGGAACATCACCGGCACGCCGCCCTTTAAAGACATAATTGATCTTTAAGTCATTGGCCTCTTCAAACGCATTGATCACATCCAGTACGCTGTATCCAACACCGGTTCCCAGATTGTAGATCCAGACACCGCCATCTTCGCTGCTTATTTTTTCAATCGCCTTCACATGGCCATCAGCCAGATCCACCACATGGATGTAATCGCGGACACAGGTGCCATCCGGGGTGTCATAATCATTGCCAAAGACACCCAGGCATACCAATTTGCCAACGGCCACCTGGGTAATGTATGGAATCAAATTGTTTGGAATACCTTTGGGATTCTCCCCGATCCGTCCGGATTCATGAGCGCCAATCGGGTTAAAGTAACGCAGCAGCATCACCTTCCACTCCGGATCAGCCGTATGCAGGTCGGTCAGAATCTGCTCCAGCATCCCTTTGGTCCGGCCATACGGATTGGTAATCTGACCCATCGGGCATTCCTCGGTAATCGGGACAAAAGCCGGATCGCCATAAACGGTTGCCGACGAACTGAAGACAATCGTCTTTACTCCATGTTTTCTCATCACATCACACAGAACCAACGTTCCGGTAATATTGTTATGGTAATATTCCAATGGCTTGTATACGGACTCCCCTACTGCCTTCAATCCGGCAAAATGGATCACTCCGTCGATCTTCTCATTCTGGAACACCCGCTCCAGGGCTGGTTCATCTAATAAATCAACCTCGTAAAAGGATACCGGCCTGCCGGTAATCTCTTCCACCCGTTTTAGGGATTCCCGGCTGGAATTGCAAAGATTGTCGACTACTACCACATCATAGCCTGACTGTAAAAGTTCCACGCAGGTATGACTGCCGATGTAGCCCGCACCACCTGTAACAAGAATTGTAGCCATAGCATTTTCCTCCTGTCAAAAAATCTTATTAGTCAAAAAGCTTTCCCATTCATTATAAATGGAAAAGCTTTTAAACACAATGCATTTTTCTATGATTTAGCATCCTTTTTCCGCAAGGGCCTGCAGCTGGCCTTTCATTTTTTCCAACGCCCGTTTCTCGATGCGGCTCACATAAGAGCGGGAGATTCCCAGGATACCGGCGATCTCCCGCTGGGTCCGGGCCTTTTGGCCAAACAGTCCATAGCGCATGCCCACCACGGTCTTTTCCTGGTCCTTTAAACACACCTCGTATACATCATACAATTCCTGAATGTCCTGACTTAAAATCAGGTCCTCCAGCACCTCTTTGTTCTCCATTTCAATTACATCCACCAGACTGACAGCTTCACCGTCTTTATCTAAGCCAATGGGTTCATACAGGGATACCTCTCTGTTATATTTCTTACTTGCCCGCAAAAGCATCAAAATCTCGTTTTCAATACATTTTGCTGCATAAGTGGCAAGTCGGGAACCGTGGTTAACTTGAAACGTGTTTACTGCCTTAATGAGTCCGATTGTCCCCACCGACAACAAATCCTCCATATCGTAATCTGTATTTTGATATTTCTTCGCCACATGAGCAACCAGTCTCATGTTTCGTTCAATCAGTACATTGCGCGCTTCCTGGTCGCCCTCATTGCAACGCTTGAGATATGCACCTTCTTCCCCGGGCGTTAATGGTTTGGGAAATGTCTTCAAAGAAAGCCACCTTAAGCTTACTTATTACAGTCTATGCCCCTGTGGCTTTTCCCGTGCTTTTACCAAAAATATTTTTCACGCATCTTTCAAATATTTTCGCATAATCGCAATAATCTCATTTTGGTTGATCGGCTTACCGATATGGTCGTTCATCCCTGCTTCCAGACACTTCTCAACATCCTCACGGAAAACATTGGCTGTCATCGCCACGATCTTTACGGTTTTTGCGGCGGCATTGTCCAAAGCGCGGATGCGGCGTGT
>Ga0153928_1000370_pt1 | contig 23018 bp, 29 predicted proteins | sample TSNJ012MetaG_FD_106656 | JGI IMG/M metagenome (GOLD analysis project Ga0153928, IMG submission 106656) | Attine ant fungus gardens microbial communities from New Jersey, USA - TSNJ012 MetaG | ecosystem: Host-associated > Fungi > Mycelium > Unclassified | place: USA: New Jersey, Wharton State... | reverse complement strand
CGCCGGTGGGCGCGCTCGAGACGTTCGATGACGGCGCCGGGGCCACCGTGGTGCGCGCGGCCGCGGAGTTCGACATCCCGCATATGCTCAGCTCGGTGAGCCAACCCGGCCTCGAAGGCGTCGCCAAGGCGGCCCCGAACGCGTGCCGCATCTTCCAGCTCTATGTGCGCGGCGACGACGCCTTCGTCGACGATCACGTGCGCCGCGCCATGGACAACGGCTACAGCGCGTTCGCCATCACCGTCGACGTCGCCCATTACAGCCGGCGCGAGCGCGATCTCGCCAAGCGCCACGTCACCGCCGGCCGGCGGCGCGTGCAGGGGCGCGAGCACCAGGCCGCGCTCGACTGGCGCACGGTCGATCGCGTCAAGAAGCTGCTTAACATTCCGCTCGTCATCAAAGGCATCCACACCGCCGAGGACGCGCGGCTGTGTCTCGAACACGGGGTCGACTGGATCTACGTCTCGAACCACGGCGGGCGGCAGCTCGACCACGGCCGCGGGTCGATCGAGTTCCTGCCCGAGATCGTCGCGGTGGCGAAAGGCCGGGCGAAAATCCTGATCGACGGCGGTTTCTACCGCGGCACTGACGTGGTCAAGGCGATCACCATGGGCGCGAACCTCGTCGGCCTCGGGCGCATGCAGTGCTACGGCCTCGGCGCCGGCGGACAGGAAGGGGTGGTGCGCATGCTCGAGCTCATGGAAGACGAGGTGCAGCGCTGCCTCGGGCTCCTTGGCGTCAACAAATTCTCCGAGCTCGACGCCTCCTACCTGCATGCGGCGACGCCGACCAACCCGCCGCACGTGTTCAGCGCCTTCCCGCTGCTCAAGATCGACGATTATCGTTATTGAACGGGTTTATCCCGACCCCGCGAAGCGGGGAGGGTGGCGACGCCCGCGCCGCCTTCAAATGTTGCAGCAGGCGCGCGCGCAGCGCCGCCTGCGCGTCCGCGGACCATGGGCGGAACCCCTCCCCGCTCTTGAAGCCGAGCTTGCCGGCATTAACGAGCGCTTCGAGATAGGGCGAGGCTTCAGCGCGGCTCTCGATTGCCGGCAGCACCGTCCGGTGGATCGCGAGCGTTTGGTCGGTCCCGACCAGGTCGGCGTTCTCGAGCGGCCCCAGCACCGCAAGCCGCAGCCCGAAGCTTGCCTTGATGACCGTGTCCACGGTTTCCGCGTCGCAGATCCCGCTCTCGACCAGCGCGACCGCCTCGCGCCAGAGCGCGTGCTGCAGGCGGTTGCCGATGAACCCGGGCACATCCTTTTTCACGTGCACCGGTGTCTTGCCGGCAGCGGCCAGGAGCGCGGCGGTGCGCTCGACCGTCTCCGGCGAGGTCCAGCGCGTGCCGATCACCTCGACCAGCGGCACGAGATAGGGCGGATTCCACCAGTGGGTGCCGAGCGCCCGAGACTTTTCGTTGAGCCCACCCATGATTTTCGTGACCGGGATCACCGAGGTATTGCTGGCGAGGATGGCGTTCGGCCGCGCGGCGCGCTCGATCAAATCGAACACCTTGCGCTTGAGCGGCAGGTCTTCCGGCACCGCCTCGATCACGAAGTCCGCGTCCTGCACGGTCGCGGCAAGATCGGCCGACGGCTGCACGCGGTCGAGCGCGCTTTCGTCGTCACCCAGTTCACGCAAATTGCCCAGGATGCGTTCAGGAACGCTCGCGAGAGAAGCCATCACCGTGTCGGTGATCCTCACCTCGTAGCCGGCGGCCGCAAACGCCTGGGCGATGCCGTGCCCCATGAGGCCGGCGCCCACCACGGCGATGCGCGCCTTCGTCATGCTTTAGCCCGCGGTGCAGCCACCGTCGGCGTAAAGGATATGTCGCCTGTAGAGCATTTGCCGGCTCCACCTAAAGCGCCGTGACTTTCCTTCGAATCGTTGTGGCGCTTTGGCTTCTTGCCGGAGCATAACCTTTTCCGGTCTACTTTCGGCATTCGCTTTAGCCCAGCCCAACATGACCCGGAACGACCTTACGATCGCGATCATCGGCGGCGGCATCGGCGGCTTGGCCGCGGCCTTGTCGCTGGTCAAGGCCGGGTTCGACGCCCGCGTCTACGAGCAGGCGCCCGAACTGCGCGAGGTGGGCGCCGGCATCGTGGTGAGCCCGAACGCCACCCGCATCCTCGACCGGCTCGGCTTGGGCGGGGCGCTCGCGCAGTCAAGCGTGCGGCCGCTCGCGTGGCACGAGCGACGCTGGGACGACGGACGCACCCTGCTGCGCGTGCCGCTCGCCGATGTCGCCGTCGCCGCGTTCGGCTTTCCTTACTATCAGTGCCACCGCGCCGACGTGCAGACGATCCTGGCCCGCGCGCTGGCGGGGCGCCTGCATCTCGGCCATCGCCTGATCGGGCTTGAGGAGCGCGGCGACCGGGTCGAGGCTCGATTCGATAATGGCGCGCGAGTTGCCGCCGATATCGTGGTCGGCGCCGACGGCATCCATTCGACAGTCCGCGGCGTGCTGTTCGGTCCCGACGACCCGCGTTTCACCGGCTGCGTCGCCTATCGCGGACTGGTCCCGGCGGAGCAGGTGCAACACCTGAGCCTGGAAACAACGATGCAGCGGTGGATGGGGCCCGGCAAACATTTCGTGCATTATTACGTGCAGGGCCGGCGGCTGCTCAATTTCGTCTGTCTGGTGGAGCAGGATACGTGGACGAGCGAGTCGTGGACCGAGCGCGGCGACGTGAGGGAGGCGCGCGCGGCTTATCAAGGCTGGCACCCGCAGGTGCGCGCCATCCTCGACGCACAGCATGAGATCTTCGTCTGGGCGCTGCTCGATCGCGCGCCGCTGCCGCGCTGGTCGGTCGGACGCGTGACGCTGCTGGGCGACGCCTGCCACCCCATGCTGCCGTTCATGGCTCAAGGCGCCGCGCAGGCAATCGAGGACGGTTCGACGCTTGCCGCGATCCTGGCGCGGGACGGCACGAACGTTCCCGCGGCGCTACGCGCTTACGAGACCATGCGCCTGCCGCGCACTGCGCGAATCCAGGCACTCGCGACCGCCAGCAAAACCCGCTTCCACCTCCCCGATGGCCCGGCGCAGCAGCAGCGCGACGCGCAGATGGCGAGCGATGCCGCCGACTGGTCACTCACCCAAAGCGCATGGATTTTCGGCCACGACGCGGGCGTCGTTTGACAAACGTCATTGCGAGGAGCCGCGTAGCGGCGACGAAGCAATCCAAAGCAACGTGCGCGTAGTCCCTGGATTGCGTCGTTGCTTCGCTCCTCGCAATGACGATGACTTTCGCGGGCGATGACGACCGAGTAGATTGACCGTCATAACGATAAACTTCGAAACTGGGAGGAACCCGATGCGCTCAATCAAGATCATCGTTGCCGGCCTCGTCGCGCTTGTCCTCTCCGCGTCGGGCCCAGCCGCGGCCGAGCCGGTGAAAATCCGCGTGGCCTGGACGGTCGCGGTCGCGAACTGGGCCTCCCTCGTCCTGGAGAAGAAGGACCTCGCCCAGCATCTCGGCAAGTCCTACACGTTCGAGCCGGTGCATTACACCGGCACGCCGCTGATGATCACCGCGATGGCGACCGGCGACCTCGAGATCGGCAACCTCGCCTATTCCACGCTTGCGATCGCGATCGAGAACGCCGGCATGGACGACCTGCGCGTGATCGGCGACGACTTCCAGGACGGCGTCGGCGACAACTACAGCAACGAATATTTCGTCCTCAAGGACAGTCCGGTCAAAAAAGTCGAGGACCTCAAGGGCCAAGTGATCGCGACCAATGCGGCTGGCAGCGCCGTCGACATCGCCATGCGCGCCATGTTGCGCAAGCACGGGCTCGAGGAGAAGCGCGACTACACCATGGTCGAAGCCGCATTCCCGACCATGGGGGCGATGCTTTCCGCCAAAAAGGCCGCGCTCATCCCGGGCGTTATTCCGTTCTCCCTCAATCCGGAACTTCGCAGCACCGCGCGCGTGCTGTTCACCCAGAAGGAGGCGATCGGCTCGACCCAGATGATCGTGTTTACGGCGCGCAAGAGCTTCATCGACAAGAACCGCGCCGCCCTGGTGGACATGATGGAGGACATGATCCGGATCGTGCGCTGGTATCTCGACCCGGCGAACCACAAGGAGGCGGTTGCAATCGCCGCGCGCGTGACCAAGCAGCCGCCCGAGCGGTTCGATCCGTGGCTGTTCACCGCGAAGGATTATTATCGCGACCCCAACATGAAGCCGAACCTCACGGCGCTGCAGGCCAACATCGCGACCCAGAAGCAGCTCGGTTTCATCAAATCCGAGATCGACGTCAACAAATACGCCGACCTTAGCCTCATTGAAGAGGCCGCAAAGCGGATGAAGCAGTGATCAGTGACCGGTGACCAAAGCGACGAGGGCTCGGATCTGATTACTGATCACTGGTCACTGATTACTGGCTTCAGCGTGCCATGCCAGCAGGCGGCGGCGCAGCAGCGCCATGCCTTTGACGAGCGCGTAGCCGATGATCGCGATCTCGACGATGCCGGCGAACACGCCGCGCGAGTCGGCAAAGCGCGAGGCCGTGAGCATCGCGCCGCCGATGCCGTAGCCGCTCATCAGCATCTCGGCGACGACCGCGACGATCAACGCGATCGGCAGCGCCACCTGCAGTCCGGTCATGATCTGCGGCAGCGCCGCCGGCAGCATCACCTGCCACAGCATCTCGCGCTCGCGGGCGCCGAGATTGCGCGCGGACCAGATCAGCTCGCGCTCGACGCCGGCGAGGCCCGCGAGCGTCGCGGTCACGACGGGAAAGATGGCGTCGAACACCACCATGGAAATTTTGCTCACGTCGTAGACGCCGAGCCACAGCACGATGATCGGCAGGAAGGCGATTTTTGGCATCGGGAAGCCGACCGAAATGAGCGGGTCGAAGAACCAGCGCACGCCGACGCTGCGGCTCATGGCAAGCCCGAGCGCGATGCCGCCAACCGCCGCGATTACAAAGCCGGTGAGCGCACGGTAGAGCGTGAGCGCGGCGTTGACCGCGAGGTCGCCGCTCGCGGCGTCGCGCGCGATGCGCGCGATGACCTCGCTCAAGGGCGGGAGCATGAAGGCGGTGACAGTGCCGCTGCGCGCGACGACCTCCCACGCGAGAAGCAGCACGAGAATGGCAAGCCAACCCGCGAGCGCGCGGGCAATGGCGCGTAGCGCCAAGCCTATTCGCGCCATGCCAGCACCCGCGCGATGAGCGCCTGATAGGCGCGGTCGGCCGCAAAGCCGAGGAAGGCGACGGTGAACACCACGGCGAACATGGCGTCGTACGAGCCGTTGTCGCCGAGGAAGCCGATGAGATGACCGAAGCCCTGCTCGGACACGATCAGCTCGGAGCTCACCAGCAGGATGAACGAAAGCGCGAGCGCGGTACGGATGCCGTTGAGCAGTTCCGGCAGCGCGCTCGGCACAACCACATCCCACAGCATGCGCGCGCGGCCCGCGCCCATGCTGCGCGCCGACCACACGAGCGTGCGGTCGCTGCCGCGTGCGCCGTTGAAGGCGCCGAGCGTCACCGGCAGCATGCAGCCGAGGAAGATCAGCAGGATTTTCGAGCCGTCGCCCAGGCCGAGCCACAGCGCGGTGACCGGAATGAGCGCCGACTTCGGCATGGGGTAGAAGATTTCGACGAGCGGCCCGATCGCGGCGCGCACCGGCCGCCACCACGCCATGACGATGCCGAGCACGGCGCCGATGACGATCGCGAGCGCGAGGCCGGCGGCGATCCGGTAAAGCGAGGCGGCGCCGTTGGTCACGAGGTCGCCGTCGCGCACGAGGTCGGCAAAGGCGACGAGCACGGCGGAGGGCGGCGGCAATGCGAGCGCGGCGCCGAGCCCGAGCCGCGCCGCCGCCTCCCACGCCAGCGCGAGCAGAAGGATCGGCAGATAGCGGAGGAGGGTTTGTTTCATCTCACGTTGCCTTGCTTGCGACCAGAGTCTATCCGCAACCTATCTAGTGAAGCACGAGTCGAGCCGCTTGCTCCTTCCCTCCCCCCGCGAGCGAAGCGAGCGGTGGGGAGGGTGGCGAGCGAAGCGAGCCGGGTGGGGGGTTCTTTTTTCCAATTTTCTCATCGTTAATTTGCTCATCGTTCACTGCGCACAAGGGCGCCCCACCCCTAACCCCTCCCCGCCATTCGCCGCGCGAATGGGGGGAGGGGAACCTAGAGGCCTTGCTACGCTAACCCCCTTCGGGGGAGGGATGAGACGCCTTCATCGCTTCGACCCGCACCAGGTCCCAGATTTCGTCGACCTTGTCGACGAACGCCTTGGTCTTGAAGCAATGCGGATCGCTCTTGTCGAAGCGCGTGTCGATGACCGCCTTTATCTGGCCGGGCCGCGCCGACATCACGGCGACGCGATCGGACAAATAAACCGCCTCCTGCACGTCATGGGTGACGAAGATGACGGTCTTCGGGCTGCGCCGCCAGATCGCGAGCAGCTCGGCCTGCATGATGCTGCGGGTCTGCGCGTCGAGCGCGCCGAACGGCTCGTCCATCAGCAAAATCTTCGGGTCGACCGCAAGCGTGCGGGCGATGGCGGCGCGTTGCTTCATGCCGCCGGAGAGGTGCGACGGATAGGCGTCCTCGAAGCCGCTCAGGCCGACGAGGTCGATGAAGCTCTGCGCGCGTGCTTCGCGTTCCGCACGCGGCAGCCTGGCGCGTTCGAGGCCGTAGAGCACGTTCGCCCGCACGGTCTTCCAGGGAAACAGCGCGAAATGCTGGAACACGATGCCGCGGTCCGGGCCGGGTGCCGCGACCGGAGCCTCGTCGACCAGAATGCGGCCGCGCTCGACTGGGAGGAATCCTCCGATGAGATAGAGCAGCGTGGACTTGCCGCAGCCGGACGGTCCGAGCAGCGCCACGAACTCACGCGGGCGCACCGCGAGCGACACGTCCTCAAGGGCGAGCACAGGCCGGCCTCGCGGCGGCCGGTAGGTATGGCTGACGCCCTCGATGACGATCGGCGTTTCGCCGGTCATGGATTCCGTCATTGCGAGGAGCCGCGCAGCGGCGACGAAGCAATCCAGGGGCAGCAAATACCGTGCGAAGTCTCTGGATTGCTTCGCTTCGCTCGCAATGACGGAGAAATCCTCACACCTCGAACACTTTCTTCTCGGTGCGGTGCAGGCATTCGGAAGGACCGTCGCGGCCGACCAGATAATTGTCGCAGATCACCGCGAACAGCGAGGCGGTCTGATAGCCGGGATGCACGGCGAGGTTCATGTTTTCTTCGAGGGCCATGGTCTCGTCGAACCGCACCAGCGGCCGCTCGACGAGGTCATAGCCCTGGCCGTGGCAGTAGAGGCGCAGCTCCGCGGGCAGGCCGCGCCCGCGCATGAACTCGTCGTGCGCCGCCGCGATCTCCTGGCACGAGGCGCCCGGCTTGATGCGCGCAAGTGTATGCGCCTGCGCCTCCTTGACCGTCTCGAGCCCGTCGATCACCTCGTTCGAGGCTTTGCCCAGGACGATGGTGCGCGCGATCTCGGTGTAGAAACCGCCCGGGCCGTTGTTTTCGATGAGCAGCGTGAAATGCTCGCCGGCCTCGAGCGTGCGCCCTTGCTGGTGGCGGTCGATGAAGTCCGAGCGCTGGCCGAGCGGAGCCGAGCTGCCGAGGAAAAGGCCCTGCTCGCTGCCGAGCACCCTGCCCTCGTATTGGGCGAGCGCGGTCACTTCGGTGTCGCGCATGCCGGGCCTGATCTGCTTGAGCACGCGGGCGAACACCTCGTCCTGCAGCGCCGCGGCGCGGCGGATCAGCGCGATTTCTTCCTCGCTCTTGATCGCCTTGAGGCGATCGACGAACTCGGTCGCGTCGGCGGACTTGGCGGCAGCGCCGAGATCGTGCTCGATGCGCTTGACGAAGCGGTACGGCATCGCGCCTTTGCCGAGCAACCCGATGGTGCGGCAGCCGCGGTGCTCGAGCGCGTCGACCGCGATCTCGGCCTGGTATTCGTCGGTGTAGGAAACCGAGCTGAACGCGGGCGTCGTGAGCACCTCGCCGACACCGCGATGGATTTGGTCGCCCCCCTTGAGGTCGCGCCGGCCGCCGTGCTGACCCATTTCGATGACGCTCATGGGGTCGTCGGCGTAGAAGATCACCGTGCGCGCGTACCCGTTGACCGCCGGCAGGTCGGTGAACCATTTGACGTAGCCGCCGAGCCAGTCGTTGTTGTTTTGCATCACCAGCGCATCGATGCCGCGTTCGCCCATTTCGGTGCGCACCGCCGTCCAGCGGCGCTCGAGTTCCGCGGTCGAAATGGGCGTGAGCAGGCGTTCGGTCATTGTGTTTCCCCGGATGGATCGGCTTTCCGCTTATATCGTGCGGGGGGTATATACGCGAGCAGCGCAGCGCGGGCTCCCTCTCCCCGGAGGGGAGAGGGTCGGGGTGAGGAGGGTCACGGCATTTCAGATAGCGTACGAACCCCCTCACCCGACGCGCCGCGAGCTGGCTCGCGCCGCGTCGACCTCTCCCCTCCGGGGAGAGGTGACACCCGGGCGCTCATCCTGCTGACGTTGCCGCAGGAAATCACGGCGCAGTACCGCGACCGCCTGCGCGCCGCATTTCCCGAGGTCACGCTCGGCGTCGCCACGCATCATCGCGAAGCCGAAGCCGTCATCGGCCCGGCGCAGGTGCTCATCACTTTCGGGCCGATGCTCACGGACGCGGTGATCGCGCGGGCGACCAGCCTGCGCTGGATCCAGGCGCTCGGCACCGGCGTCGACAATATTGTCGACCTGCCCTCGCTCGGGCGCGACGTGATCGTCACCAACGTGCGCGGCATCCACGGCCCCGCGGTCTCGGAGGCGGCGATCATGGCCATGCTGGCGCTTGCGCGCGGCCTGCCGCGCGTGCTCGCCAACCAGGCGCGGCAAAGCTGGCAGCGCTGGCCGGCGCGCCTCCTCGACGGCAAGTCCGCCGCGATCGTCGGCGTCGGGCTGATCGCGGCGGCGCTGGCGCCGCGGCTCAAGGCGCTCGGCATGACGGTGATCGGGCTGAGTACCACGGTGCGGCCGGTTACCGGCTTCGACCGCATGCATCACCGCGACGAGCTATGCGCCGTGGCGCCCGAGGCGGACTTTCTGGTGCTGCTCACGCCCTATTCGGCAGAAACGCACGGCCTCGTCGGCGCCGACGTATTCGCCGCGATGAAGCCGTCGGCTTATCTGATCAACCTCGCGCGCGGCGGCGTGGTCGACGAGGACGCACTGATCGTGGCGCTGGAGCAAGGCCGCATTGCCGGCGCAGCGTTCGACGTGTTCAACGAGGAGCCGCTGCCCGCCGGCCATAAGCTGTGGTCGCTGCCCAACGTGATCGTCACGCCGCACGCCGGCGGGTTCTACGACGACTACCCGGCGCGCGCCTGGCCCGTAATCGAGCACAACATGCGCTGTTTTTTGGCGGGGGATTTCGACGCGATGGTCAATCGGGTCGAGCGGTAGCCCGCATGGAGCGCAGCGGAACGCGGGATTCTTTCTCCCGGATTACGCTCCGCTCCATCCGGGCTACGGGATGCGCTCCACCTCAATCCCCTCCACCTTCTCCGGATAGAAACACAAATGCCCCTTGATGCGCGGGCATTCCGGCAGCGGGTCCAGATAGGCCCAGGCGGCGTCCGCCGCCTCGCGCTCGCCCACGCGCAGCGACCAATAAGAGGCACGTCCCTTGTACGGGCAGTAGGACGCCTTCGCCGTGGGCGTGAGCAGGTCCATGCGCACATCGGCCTGCGGAATGTAGTAGCGCGCCGGCAGCCCGGTCTCGAACAGGAACAGGCCGCGCCGGGTTTGCGCCACCGTCTCGCCGGCAAAGAGGACGCGCGCCTCGCGCGACGAAGGCCGCACGTCGACGCGGTGGAACGGGTCGCGCGGGTGGCCGAAAATCTCCTCGTCCTCCTCGAGCCAACGATCGACCCGGTCCCAGTAGAAGGCGAGGCGCTTGGCGATCGGCTCCATGCCGGCGATCGGCTGCTCGTAGCTCCACACCGCGTTCTCGACCGTGCGGCCGTCGGCCTTGAGGGTGAAATACGAGGCGTCGCCCTTGTACGGACAGGTGGTGCGGTGGTTGGTGGGGGCCAGCAGGTCCATGCGTACGTCATCGCGCGGGAAGTAGTAGACCGGCCGATGCCCGGTCTCGAGCAGCAGGAGCGTTCCGGTCGAGTCAGCGACGGTGGCGTCGCCCGCCACGACGCGGACGCGCTTTTCCGAAGGAACCAGGGTGATGCGGTCGCGCGGCATGGGCGGGCTCCAAATGGGACGTAGAGGCTTGAAGTGGCGATGCGAACGAGGTCGCGCAAGGGCCCGGGCCAGTGTAAGGGCTGAATTACGGGACGACCCTATGCAGAGATGCTCCCTTGAGGCGTGAGTTTCTAGTCGCACGTAGTCATGGCCATTCCCAGAATCACCTATCAAACCGCGCCGACGATGGATTTACCGGCGTGGTGCCAACCGTTGCGCGACCGGACGCTTCGTCTGCATCCGGATTGGGACCACCGTTTCTATGACGACGCGGCCGCTCGGGATTTGCTGCGTCGAGAGTTGCCGCAAGTTCTTCCCGTGTATGACAACTATTTTTTTAACATCCAACGGGTCGATCTATTCCGCGTCGCCCTCATGTACGTGAGCGGCGGCTTTTATCTCGACCTGGACATCGAGTGCCACAAGCCGCTCGACTCCCTTTGCGACTATCCGTGCATTCTTGGCGAAGAAAGAATTGTCGATCCTGAAACGGTCGCCGGCATCGGCGATGGAAATGTCGTCCGCGTGGCCAACTACATGTTCGGTTCCGAGCCGGGGCATCCCTTCTGGCGCGACTTGTTGGATGAAATGCTGCGCCGGGCGGGGCGAACGATCGCTTCGGAACACGACATTCTGGAGTCCACCGGGCCGGGCCTTTTGACCGACGTTTATCACCGCTTTAAGCACCGCTATCCTGATATCGTCATGGTCAAAAACGAACATCTCATATGTAAGAAATGCGGCGTGATCTCGTGTCATTTCGGCGATTTTGCCAGTCACCTTCACGTCGGGTCCTGGCGATGGGAATCTTAGTCGCCGCTGGGACGGCCGCCCGCCAGTCGAGGCCCGGTAGACCGGCAAACCGGACCGCCCTATATAGAGCGCCGTCGCGGACGCTGGGTTCATCCACGAATCCCGCGGCGCCGCCTAAGAAGCGCAAGTGCCGCAAAGCCTGGAGCGCCACTTCCCCTTCAAACGCCAGCAGCTAAGCGACATCACGTCGGACGACATCGAACGCAAGCTAGGCCAGATCAAAGCGCCAGCGGAACGCAACCACGCCCTCGTGGCGGTCAAGACCTTCCTCGGGTGGTGCCAGAAGCCGCCGCGGCGCTATATCGCCCATAACCCATGCGAAGGGATGGCGCCGACTAAGCGCAAATCGCGGAAGCGGGTGCTGGACGATCTGGAACTCGCTGCGGTCTATCGTACGGCGATAGAAGGCACAGACACCTTTTCGAGCATCGTCGCCTTGCTCATCCTGAATGGCCAACGACGCCTGGAGACGGCTTCACTGGATCGGTCATGGATGGACACCGTGGAGTGCACGATCACCCTCCCCGACCACGAGCGCCATACATACGTAAATTAGACGAAGCGTGTTGGGAAAGTCCCTCCGCCGCACGCACTGGGCTTCTTCCCCGTCGTTCGCCTTGATGGCTCATTTTCCACGGGACCGATGGATGCTCTTCACCGCCAACGGTGGATTCTCGGACTTTTCGGCAATAGGCCGGTCCTGCTGTTCGATCACGGCGCGCGCGGGAGCATCGCCGTCGAGCCCGCCAAGGATTTCGCTTGAAACGCGGCGATTGGAGCGCTGGGTTCCATCTTCGTAAAGCACATCAAACAGGACGAATCCTTCTCTCGTTGCGGGCTTTCGTGCCATTCGCAGTCTCCAATCATTGCTTCGTAATGGGTCAAGTCGGCGGATCGCCCGAAACGCGCAAAGGTCCAGCGCGGCGTCGGGAGGTTGTTTCTGTCATCGTCCAGTGGCTGGAAATTCAGATCGATGGCGTATATAGGCTTATGCCAGTTCGGTATCAACCTATTGAACCTATTTGGGAAGAGCACACCATGGCATTCAAACCGAATTACCGCAGAGATCGCCTTGAGCGAGACAGGGCGGCGCGCGCGCGAAGCGAGGAAAAGCAGAAAAAGATGGAAGAGAGGACGGCTCAGCGCAAATCTGAACAAGCCGTGTCAGAAGTCCCGTCCGAAGGCGAAAAAGACTGATGGATCGGCTTTTGACCGGTAAGCGCTGCCACCCGTATACTCGTTGCGTTCATCGTGGCCGGCGTGCACGGTATCGCGCCACACGCGATTCACGGAGCATTTAGAAAAAACTAACTCCTCGCGCCGGCTCTCTGGCATGAATGCGCGAGAGCGAGCATCACATCGGGCGAAGTCTATGGCGGACGAGCCGGTGCACTAAACTATCCGCCCGTGGTATTCACGGCGCTACTCCAAACGTCGGGTCGACACATGGCAAGTCACAAATTCCATATTGGTCAAAGTGTGAGTTATCGGCCAACCTCTCGCAACCAGGGTGCTCCGCGCGGCGCATACAAGATAACCGCGCGACTTCCGCAGGACCAGGAGGGGCAATTCGATTATCGGATCAAGCACTCAGGGGAAGCGCATGAGCGGATTGCCAAGGAAAGCGAGCTGAGTTTGGCATAGGTGGCCGCGGAACACGGATCGGGTGCGGGGCCCGACCGCGGTTTAGTCAGCTTGGCACGTTTGCAGCACCCAGCGGCGACTCGGCCACCGACCTTGCCAGTACAGCCGTGGTCAAGGTGCGATGGCGAATGGACGCCGCCGATCAGACGGCGCGCAGGTTATCAGCCGATGACTTGCCGCTCCTGCGGTCGGCGACGATCTCGTACGAGATGTTTTGTCCCTCGCTAAGACTACTCATCCCGGCGCGCTCGAGGGCGCTGATGTGAACGAAGACGTCCTTGCCCCCGTCATCGGGCTGAATAAAGCCGAAGCCCTTCTGGCTGTTGAACCATTTCACCGTACCTTGCGTCATGTGAAGTTTCTTTCGTGTTTGCGTGTATGGGCCAGGCTGCGCTCGTGCGCAACCGTGTCATGCTCGAGATTTGGAGAAAGGTCGTCAGTCCGACGCGTAGCGCGCGGCGAAACCGAGTCGTTCGGCCGAACTCAATCGACAACACAGTCGGTCAACTCGTCTTCCTTGATGACTCGCTCATACCGCTCGAGTTTGCTCTTGATGCGGTACTGGAGCTCGCCATCGCGCTCGGGAAGGTGAGCGATGATCGTATAGTCGCCAACCGCGAGATTCGGCAGGAACAGCGATCTGGACACCCGTACGGTATGGCCAAGGGCAAACCGGTGGGTAGGAACAAAAGGATGTCGATCTTCTCTCATGGTGGTCCTTTCGCCGATGTGGTCCAGTGATGACCGCAGCGTGTGCAACGCCACGTCTGTTCGAGGAGCTGCGTCTCGGAGTAGGGGGACGCGATCGGCATGGGCGGCGCGTAGTCGTTGCAGGCGGCACACCGGAGGTCGGCGCTTTTTTCGGTCGCGGCGATCCGCAGCTTCCATTTTCGGCGCGCCTTGCGGCGCTCGGTCGCCCTGTTCTTCATCTGCCGGTCCCCGATCTGACTCGTGCGCTACCTCGTTTGCGATCGCCGAGCCCGCCGGTCGGAGCAGAACACGATGGGGCCGCTTGCCGGCGCGAGCTTGTCAGTGTCGCGTGCCATCCCGCGAATTTTCCAGACGCAGGGTGATCTCGACGTGGGTCTGCGGAATCGCATAGGCAGCCGCCAAGTCGCCGAGCATGTCGGATGCTTCTTCAAATGAATCGGCTACCTCTTCGGCCCATGCGCGGTTCTCCAGCTCCGCCTCATGGTAGAGTCTGACCTGTACCGTGAAGCTGCCGTCTTCTTGGCTGACGGAGGCAGCCAGGTGAGTAAAGCGCGTCAATCCGCGTCGCGCGCGAATGCGGGGGTCCCGCATGGCACTGCTGACTTTCTTTGGGAGTCGAACCGGAACACCGTGTGCCGGTCTCCTGCCTAACATGACGAAGGTGGCACGCGAGCGCCAGCTATATTTTCGCGCGTGCCACAAGGTCGTCCGAATGATTGAGTTTTCCTGCTTCTCTGCGAGCCTGAACGGTCCCGCGGCTGCGCGTCTTATTCGGTCTGGGCAGGCTGCTATGGGAATCGGCACACCGGTCATAAACGGGGACTCCCGCTTTCCGTTCGAAGAGCGCAAGCTGTTGCCAGTCGCTGTGGTCGCAGATATTTGGGCGGCCCCTCACCCTGAATGGACCTGGTGGGCACGGCGCGGAGGCAAGGAAATGACCGACAAGACCATCGACCTCGACAAACGCCGCGGGATGGCGGCGCAAAGGGAAACGAGGTTGCGCAGGCTTCACGCCGAAGTGCGCGAGCAGCGCGATGCATTGCGCGCCCGTCAGGACGCTTTGGAAGAGCAACTCGTGGCGGCTCCTGCCGAAACCTGGGAGGAAGCGGCCGAAAAGGCGCGCTATCTGCTCACCCTGTTCGCGGCGAGCATCGACGCGCGGGATCCGCGCCGGCAGAAGCTGATTGCCGCAGTCCTCGAGGATTTCAGCCGATTGTCCGGCGAAATTTCGGATGCTCCGAACGACGGCGCGTAACCCCGACTCGTGCTCGTCATTCGTCAAGCGCACGCGACAGCGGGTACCCCGCGCTTTCGTAGAGAGAGCGAATATCCTCCACTCCAAAGCGCGCTTCAGCAACCAAGAGATACGCGCCCGGCAGCACCGCGGCGGGCAGCTCTTCGACCACGAAACGCACCGCTTGCGCGGCGGTGTCGAACCGCTTGTACTTGGGGCCGCTCTTAGTCTTCCTGCTGCGGTGCATGAACAGCTCGGCCGACGCGCCGTAATCGAAACCGTTCGGATCACGCGTCCGCTCGCGCGAGCGATCGCCGGCCGCGTCGTCCTGTGTCGTCTCACAGGCCATGCATTGCCCTCCGCCGATATGAACCGAAAGTCCGCAACCGAGCCCGCGCCGGTCGTGCAAAGTTCGGCTTCAAGGCACTAATTTTGGGACGACTCTCCCGGAGCGAACTGAGCGCCACTTACGCAGATTTTTTTAGGATCGCTCGCCTTCCCTGGCAAGGCCAGAGATGCACCGAGCCACCAGCGCGTTGAGGCTACCGGTTCGATCTTGCAGACCGGTGATGAGCGATACTGCACCTTAAAATTCGACTTGGCGAGTCGAAAACGGGGCCGCTGCGAAACTCAAAGGGAGCCCAAATGGGCTGAAATGTGGGCTGGTACCCGGCGAGCGCGATCCTAAACTTGCGAAATACCCGTCTGGCGAAGCCAGTTCGGAACGTTCGGCTGTTGCGTTAGAGCGAGCAGAAAGCGCTCTCCCCATGTTTCAACGTCATTTAGCTTGAGCACCTGGAAGAGCGCATTATACCGGCGACGGCGCTCGGGCAGCGGCATCGCCAGGGCTTGTGCGATCGCGGAGCCAACCGATTCAGGGTCATAGGGATTGACGAGCAGCGCTGCTTCGCATTCCACCGCCGCGCCGGCAAATCGCGACAGGATGAGAACTCCCGGATCCTCCGGATCTTGCGCCGCGACATATTCTTTGGCGACCAGGTTCATGCCGTCGCGCAACGGGGTGACAAGTCCGACCTTCGCCGAACGATAGAGGCCCACCAGGGCGGATCGGCTGTGCGCGCGGTTCACGTAACGGATGGGCGTCCACGACGCCTCGCCGTACGTCCCATTGACGCGCCCCGCCGTTTCGTCGATCTGGCGCTCGATGTCGGCATATTCTTGAACTTCCGAGCGGCTTTTGGGAGTGATCTGCAGATACGTCACCTTGCCCCGCCATTCGGGACAGCTGGCAAGAAATCGGTCGAAGGCCTCCATCCGCAGCGCGATGCCTTTGGAATAATCCAACCGATCGACTCCGATGATCATGACCCGATCGGCGAGGCTTTCCACGACGTCTCGCACGAATGGAGAATGTACCGCGCGTCGTGCGAGCCGATGGAGTTTCTCCGCCTCGACTCCGACGGGAAAAACGCCGATGCGGACCGTTCGGTCTGCGGCTTGGAACGTGTAGGGATCACGGCTCGGCATTCCACATTCCTTGCGCAGATAGCGCGCGAAATTTGCGGCATCGATGTCGGTTTGAAAACCGATGAGGTCGTACTGGCTCATCGCCGGAATGAGATGCTCATGATTCGGCAGCGCCGTGAGAATTTCCGGCGGCGGAAACGGCACGTGATGGAAAAAGCCGATCCTGTTGCGGTGGCCGGCCTCGCGCAGCGCCTTGGCCAGCGGCAGCAAGTGATAGTCATGAACCCAGACGATATCGTCGATGCGAAGGAGTTTGTGCAGCTCCGTCGCAAAGCGCTGGTTGACCCGCATATAACCGCTCAGATCGCGGCGAGAGAACTCCGCCAGATCCAGCCGGTAATGCAAAATGGGCCAGAGCACCCGGTTGGCATATCCATTGTAATATTCCTGAAAGTCTTCCTCGCTCAGGTCGGTGAGCACATACGATTGGTGACCGTGCGCAACGGCCTTGACGCCGGCGTTCGCTCCGGCGGTAACCCGGCCGCTCCAGCCAAACCAGATTCCGGGATGCCGCCTCAGGACGGGGCGAATCGCGACTGCAAGACCGCCCGCGCGGCTTCCGCCGTCCCGGCTCGGGACCGCGACACGATTGGAGACCACGACCAGCCGTTCCAACTTGTCCTCCGGTAGGGTGCGCATCTGCCAATATTCTGATCCGCATTCATACATATAGATCTCGACTTCGGCGCAAAAAGAGCGCACTGTCGCGCCGACCGAAACGCCAGCTCAAAGCGGCCGGGCCTTCAATTCAACTTAAACGACCGGAACCCGTCCGGGTATCCGTTGCGCTCGCTCCGAAACATGTCGGAGGAAAGGAACCCCCATGCAAATGCCCTTAATCCTGCAAGGAGACTCGTTGAAACGGCTCCTGCAGGGCGCATTCGTCGGATTTCTCGCGACCGTCGTCGTCGGCTTCGGCTGGGGCGGATGGACGTTGGGAAGCACTGCCAAGGAGATGGCGGGCAAGAGCGCCAGTTCCGCGGTCATCGCGGCGCTCGCTCCGATCTGCGTCGACAAGTTCCAACACGCAGACGGAGCAGAAGCAAATCTCGTCGAGCTGAAGAAAGTCAGCTCCTGGCAGCAGGCCAGCTTCGTCGAGAAGGGCGGCTGGGCGACGCTGCCCGGCAGCGACGCAGCCAACTCGTCAGTGGCACGAGCCTGCGCCGATCTGCTCGGCAATCTCAAATAGCGCATCATCTCGAAAAAGCCTGCCCCGCACTTGATGCGGGGTTGGTGCCGATTTCCCGCCTGCGCGAAGCTCATGCAATTGAAAATTCCTCATCCGCGACACTAACAAAAGTAGCAGGCAACCACTATATCAAGCGGGGCGAAACCTGGCGAAGGAAGATCGGCAGATGTGGCCATATCTCCAGATGTGGTTTCCTTTGTACACTACGGCCTTGGGTCTTGCGATCTGCGCCGGGGTGGCGGCATTCATAATGTCGCTCGGGAAGCCTCATGCATAAAGCTCGTGCCGCGTTGCGGCGGTTGCAGTGTAGCTTGTTACTTGGACGTCCCGCAGATGATGGAAGCCCCTGACCCCTCGAGCGCTCTCGGTCGCGGGGTTACTTTAACTATGCGGTCTCGATTGACGGTTTTACCGGCTGTCTAGTTGGATCGAGTTTGCCGTAAAGGAGACGACATCATGACCAATTCCGAGGAGGTCCGCCGTCGCGCGGATGCAAGCTTCAAGAGAAAGGAGCTTCAGGTGCGGGAAGGCGCCAAAGCGGTGGCGGACTATGAAGCCACTGCTCGTGCGGTCGAAAAGAACACCCACGCCTGAAGGCACTCCGATTGGGCCCGGGAAGAGCAAGTTGCGGCAGCAAAAAAGCAGGCTCGCTCCGCTGATTCGGACCGCCTCTTCCCGAAGGGCGATCCATTCGTGTTCACAGCCGTTGCGAACTTCGGGTTCAAAGCGGCACTGGAATCACAACCTGGCTAGCGATGCCCAATGATCCGGTTGCCAACGACAACGATGTCACGCTGCCACGCGGTGAGGCCATGCGCATATTCATTTTCAAGTCTGAAACAAGGTCCGACCTGCGAGCGTTCGGCGACGATTTGGGCGGCAGCGGGCTCCCGAAGCAGTTCCGCCCCTGGCATGCGGTCGGCGCCATCGCGCCCGATCGCGACCCACCCCATGAACTCTCGCGCGAGGTGATCGAGCCGCCATCAAGAGTCACGGGTTTCAACTTTGGCGCATGAGCAAGAAGTGAGTGACCGCAGGACGCCCGCATCCCCTCCTGTTTGGTCGCACGGCATGAGGGTCGCGGGGGGTTGCCGTACCCGCTCGTTACCGTCACCGACCCTGACGACCAACGGGCGCAAACGATATTATCCTTAGGGCCAATACGGCCCAACATGGCGACCAGCGCGGCGTGCTATGGGTTGCCGATGCGGCCCCCGCCGCATCGGGTCGAGGAATAAAATCATGCCTAATGTTCCGGCATTCAATTCCAAGAAAGAGAGCTTTCATCACGACAATTCGAGCTGCGGCCTTGGCATCAGGATTCCGCCGCACAACCGGGTCGTGGGAGCCGTCGGCAAACCGCTGTGCAAGAATTGCAACAAGCTCAATCGCGAGGGCAAATGAGTGAGGACGCGGCACGGCTGAGGTCGGAAATCGCCCAGCTCGAAGCGCGCTATGATGGCGGCGCGATGCCGCCGGAGATTTATTTTCTGGTCGTCAGACTCCGCAACGAGCTGGCACGGATCGAAGATGGAGGGAGCGACGGCTAGCGGATGTTTCCGACCATACGCCGGCCTGGACCCGTAAGGCGGCCTTCCACCACCTGATTAAACATTTCGGCGCGCCCAGCGCCTTATCGATTTCACGCGTTAGATCGTAGATTCACAGACGCATTCAGGGTCTCGCCAGGCAGAAACCGCCCCATTTGCTATTCACGGACTCAAGGCTTACATGCGACACATCACTGGCACGCGACGGTGTAGGGCGTCAGTGGCTGAGAGACGGTACCGCGCTCCCGCCTGAAACCGGCAGGAAGCGCGCAATGACCGCCCCGTTAAATCGCCTGCTCGCTTCGCTTGCGGCCGCCGATATCGATGCGATCAGGCCGCATCTTGAGGCCATCGACCTTCCGCAGGAGACCGTCCTCTTCGAGGACGGCGACCCTATCAGCCGCGTCTATTTCCCTCACCGCGGCATCATCTCCTTGCTGGTGGATTTGGCATCGGGGGACATGATCGAAACCGCAATGATCGGTCGCGATAGCCTCGTCGGCGGCGCTTCGGCGATCGACGGGAATATCTCCCTGAACCGTGCGGTCGTTCAGGTCGCCGGCGCCGCGTCCGTTCTATCCGCCGATCGGCTTCGTCATGCCGCGGCCCAAAGCGACGATCTCCGCGCCATTTTGATCCGGCACGAGCAGGCGATCCTCGCCCAATCGCAGCAGTCGGCCGCGTGGAACGCGACCCATAGCCTGGAGGCGCGTCTGGCGCGGTGTCTGTTGCGGTGCCGCGATCTCCTCGACAGCGAAGATATACCTTTGACCCAGGAATTCATCGCCCAGATGCTGGGCGTACGACGCGCCAGCGTGACACTTGTCGCCACCACCAAGCAAGCCGGACTTATTGCCTACAAGCGCGGTCACATTCGGGTGCAGGACGTGGAAGGGCTGAAGGAAAGCGCGTGCGAATGCTACTCGACCCTCCGATCTCACGCGGATCGGCTCCTGGGACCGGCGGCCGCCATTCGGTGATTGTGCTCACTGCAAAAATATGCCCCAATGTACGGAACCAAACCTATCCGGCAAGGCTTGGCCCTTTAGCGTTGGCCTTAAGGAACCGGATCGAACCGGTACAGTACCCTGAGGCTTCTTCAGGGGCAGTTTGAGCAGCCATTTGCTCACCCAGGTCCAGAACACCAACCACCATCGACCTGGGGCGCAACGATGCAGTCCGCGCAGTATTTACGCTCGCAAGCAGAGCTTTACCTTGAGCTGGCGCAACAGCTCAGCAACCGCCATGACGCGGAACGATTGCGGCTTGCCGCCGCGGACTACTTTCGCCGTGCGGTCGATGCCGAAAGTCAATCGGAAATGCGCGAGCCTTCTCCCTCTCCCGATCAAACACCCTAGCAAGCGAAGGCACATGGATCTGAATACTCTTTGGAGGGAACATCATATGAGCGTCTGGTTTGTGCCCCCCGATCGTCGTGCCCGCCGGGCTCGCCTTGCTTGTCGCTGCATGCATAATTTATCAGTGGTTCATCGGCGGCTAGTGCAGGATCCCGAAAAGTGGGTACCGGTTTTCGGAAAAGATCATGCACAAACAATAGGCTAGAGCGGGATGACGATTCGAAGAAAAAGTCATCACGCTCTAAGCAACGGAAGCGGTCGTGACAATCCTTGAGACCGATGCCGTCCGCATGCGCATCCGCGATCGAGCCTATCGAAATTCAATCGCGCGCGCCCGCACCTTTGCGCTCCGCTTCGCTACATACGTCGACGTCTGCCTGGCCTTCGGGAGATAGCTCCATTTAAGCTCCCCTGGCCCCTTTTGATCTCGTGAGTGCGCCCCTTTGATTTTCCACTGGTACCCCGGAACCCTCTTGACGATTTCGCGTTTTGGAGTCGAAAATTCCAGGCTCTCGTACATGCCTGTTCTTGGTCCAAGGAGCGGATCATGGGCACGCCCGTCGACTATTCCCAGAACGCTCAAGACTGCCTCGATCTTGCCCGCCGCGCCCGTAACGAGGCCCACCGAAAGCTACTGCTCGATTTGGCTGCCAAGTGGCTCCAGCTCGCCGGCATGACACGCGGCGAAATCGAGCTGATCAGGAAGGCTGACGAGCAGCCGGCGGCGTATGCCGAAACTTCCGAGCCGGACTCGCCACCCAAGCCGAACCAACGGAACGGCTGACGGGCTCCTTTTTGATCTTCGACTCGGCACCGGCCTGGCGCGCACACGCTTTCGACGATGTGCAGTGGTGGGTCTCCCCGAATACGATGTCGGGTGACCCGATGACTGCCGGGACGCCAGCATGTGTCCGCGCGTACGAAAATCCATCGCCTGCAAATGCGCGAAAGAGGATGCGGCGCGCGGCGAGGCCGGCGCACTTACGAAGGGCGCGGCATATAGCTCCGCTCTCGCCGCGGGGTATGATCGCCCGTCCTCACCGCAATCCGTTCGACCAATTCGACAATCGACCGACGCAGCTCTCCGTCGGTGAGCGTCGAATAGGCCTGCAGCAGGCGGAACGCATGCGGGTGGGTGATGAGCGAGAGTGGCGACGCGCTGCCCTGCTGGGCGGCCTTGTCGCTATGGTCGTGTCCCTCGAAGAAGGTGTTCACGGGTATCTTGAGACCCCGCGCGATCTGCGTCAGACGGCCGGCGCCCACGCGATTCGCTCCCTTCTCGTATTTCTGCACCTGTTGAAACGTTACTCCGATAAGCGCGCCGAGCTCGGTTTGTGACAGTCCTGCCGCAAGCCGCTGAATCTTGATGCGTTGCCCAACCTCGATATCGACTGGATCCGGTTTTCGCGTGGCCATTGAAGTCTCCGACTGCTGTGGCTTGGTTCAGAAGTCCGCATCGTTCTTGCAGCGAGTCCGACGGAATCGGGGCACCGCCCCTCACGCGACGGATGCCGCGCTTGACGGGCGAGTGTCGCGCCGGCCGAGTTGAGGGTCAAAGTTCGACGCGGATTCATAGCGTGCTCTAACACATTGGTGACCATTGCGTGGTATGCCGGTCGCGCTCGGCAGATTGCGCCGGAGCCGGGCCATTTCGAACAACCGGGATCTCCGCATTTCCGCGATTGCGCCGCAGTCGCGCGGATGCACGCACATGCGGACTTGCTGCGGAAGCAACGACTGCGGCGGAATCAACCCTTTGAGGAAACAATCCATGAAAAGGTCCTTGCCGGAAACGATGTTCACCGACCCCGAGAGAAGCCGGCTCACCATGCTGCGGGCGTGGGTGCTCGACAACGACGTGACCGAGATCGAGATGAAGGAGCGGCAGTTCTGGAATTTCGCCCACCTTCAGCCGCTCGCGGAAAAGCCCTGGACCACGTTCATGGGCCGGGCGATCAGCGTTCCCGACATGCCGCTGGACGCACAAAAGCACCTCGGGGTTTTCGACAAGCGAACTCTCGCCGCCATCTAGCAAACCGACCATAAATCACCAATGCAGGTGCATCGGGATCCGCGGTTGGGATCTAATAGTTGCGTCCGTCGAGTATCGGTAATGTCGCGACCTCTCACAGCGCGGTTGCATCGCGATCTTGCGCTGTCTTGAGGTCCGCGGGATCGATGGTCACCAGTTCGACCGAGGCGACCTGGACGGCCGGCACCAAGATCATGGTCGAGACACGGCGATAGACCGGGAACGATAGCCCCTCGATCAGCTCTTCGTCCCTCGTGACGCAATAGTCCCCGGCCGGCAATGTTCGATCGACTCCCTTCAGCCAGAACGGGCGGCCGAAGGTGACGGTCTTGCTGCTCGTCCGTATTGGCATCGCGCGACAGCACCTCCGGCGAGATCAGAAATCCATGCCGCCGCCGGGCATGGCCGGCGCCGCCGCCTGCTTGTGCGGCAACTCCGCCACCATGGCCTCGGTGGTGATGAGGAGGCCGGCGATCGAGGCCGCGCCCTGCAGCGCCGCGCGCACCACCTTGGTCGGGTCGATGATGCCCTTCGACACAAGGTTGCCGTACTCGCCCGACTGCGCGTCATAGCCGTAGGCGTATTGATCCTTTTCCAAAATCTTCCCCACCACGACCGGGCCGTCCTCGCCCGAGTTGATGGCGATCTGGCGCGCCGGCCAGGCGATCGCCTTCCTGACGATCTCAATGCCGGTTTTCTGATCGTCGTTCTGGGTCCGCAGCCGTGACAAGGTCTTGGTCGCGCGCAGCAGCGCGACGCCGCCGCCCGGCAGGAT